>Ga0214923_10001532_pt1 | contig 32676 bp, 39 predicted proteins | sample LL1510_MetaG_FD_177993 | JGI IMG/M metagenome (GOLD analysis project Ga0214923, IMG submission 177993) | Freshwater microbial communities from Lake Lanier, Atlanta, Georgia, United States - LL-1510 | ecosystem: Environmental > Aquatic > Freshwater > Lake | place: USA: Georgia | collected...
CGGCATTACCAATAACGCTTGTGTTACGAATCACATCTTTTTCTCCGGTGAGTTCATCGACTTGTTCGAATTCATGAACAGGAAAGCCATACATTTCCCGAAACTGTTTTCGAATCTCGTCCTCATCCCAACCAACTCTTGGAGGTTGATTCAATTCATCCCAAGCATGAACAACCGCTTTACGCAGGTCAATAAACCATTGTCTGAATTCATCGTCTGTCATCCATTGAATTTGTTCAAACGTCTTGTTTGTTTCGTGATTTAACAGCCAATCGTTTCGTTCATAAAAATGTTTTGTCATAATTTCTTTATAGTTATTCCACACTTATATAGGAAATCCAATCCTTTAGTATCTCGGTAATCTTCACCATAAAAAACTTCTTTTATTCCAGATTGATATATCATCTTAGCACACTCTAAACATGGACTGCAAGTGATAAATATACTTGCACCATCACCGCTTTCGGTAGACCTTGCTAACTTTGCGATTGCGTTTGATTCTGCATGAAGAACTTCTGGTTTAGTTCTAAATTCAGTAACTTTATCCATATCAAATATGCCAGGCGATATCTCTTTTTGACTAATAAACATATCTTCGCATTCATTTGTCCAACCACTTGGCATACCATTATATCCAATAGAAATGATGCGGTTATCTTTTACAACAACCGCACCTACCTTCTTTCGCTTTGCGGTACTGAGTTCTGCAAATACTCTTGCAGTCTTCATGTATGCACCGAGATATTTTTCTTTTATCATTCTATAATTCGTTCTCTTTGTTCAAATCGCTTTTCTTGAATTGTTTTTTCTTTAAATGTTTTTCTTGGGTTTGAACACATGATACATCTAGGATCACCACAGTTCATTGCATGATGTTTTATATATCGATGTGCCTCTAATACATCTAATCCGTGAGCTTTTGCAATTTTAACTTGTTTACGAATTGCATTTCCATCTCTCATAATTCTTTTGCTACGTTTTTCTTTATGGTCTTCGCTGCTCATAAATGATTTCCCTTAAACAATTAAACTAAGCTACATTCCAAACTAATGCTCCTTTCTTTCCGTTTGATTTGACAAATTCCCATAACTTAGCATCATAATATTTTTCGCTAGGAAATGGGGGTGCGTATTGTTCTTCGATTGGTTGATCATACTTATATGGTGATCGCATTACATTCGCTCTGCCTCTTTCATAGTCATTCATCTTATGTCCCACTTCAACTGCAAACGCAGGTACATCAGGAAATGCTAATTGCAATCCACGATTGAGTGTGCCGCTTGATGCGACTGTCCAGATTTCTGTTGGTTTGATTTTTAGATTTCTTGCAACTTTGATGATAGATGCAAGTACAGTAGAATGTTCAAGACCAAGTGGCAATACTCTACGATTGATTGTATCTTCTTCGTAGTATCTTCTAGCTTTTGCTTTCGTTACATTTAACATACCATTCGCTACCCAATGAATTGTACCGCCCATGTCTAAGACTTGCTGCTGATGCCAAGTAGGTACTGCTCTCTTAGCCATGAAAAATGTTGCTTTCTTTCCATATTTATTACAAACATATGTCAAAGAGATAGGTCCCCATCCAACTTTGTTTGCACCACCAAAACACCATTCGTTACCTTCGCTTCGTACTAAAAAATCAATGAATCTTATTTTACTTCCATAACCTAACTTATCATCACGCACTACATAAAACTCATTGTGTTCTTCAATTACCGGCGGCGGGTTTGGGTCTTCCCACTCTTTTATTGTATCAAGTAATTCTTCAGTTGACAAGTTTAGCATGTAATTTATCTTCTGTTTCAATGTCCACAACAAGATGAATTCTTTCATCGGTGCCATTGTTGACTGCCATATGTGCTTTTCTTGTGTCTAGAAACCAGCACTCACCAGGTTTCATATGTACCCTTTGTGGTGATCCTTTTGTGTTCCATACAGTAAACGTCATGTTAGGATTTGTTTTGATTGGAAAATGTAATCGTGCTAACTTGCCTAACGATCCACCAGAATCGGGATCAACTTGATCGGTGTGTCGTTCAAGTTCTCCGCCACCCGGTTTCAACCTCATGAATCTTACACGATGCAGTTTGTCGCCATAAGGTTTCATCAGCTCACGCACTTCAGGAAAAATTTCAAATAAAGATGTGTCTTGCATGAAGTAGTGATTGTTTTTATGTTCTTCTTTCCATGCATCGCTCATTTCAATTGGCTTAGTAATGAATGCAGGATCAGAAGAATAGCCACGCAATGATAGCGCACCCCATGACTTGTCTTTGTTATAGTTACTATAGTGATTTGTGAAAGCAGGTAACTGATTCAATTTTTCTTCAATTTTTGTAATCAGGTTTTGGTCAACATCATCAACTTTTTTGATTGAGAGATAATCAGCCTTGTCAGGTTGAGGAAACGCTCTTGGCGTTCCCTTGTAGTATACAGCATAAATTTCGCCGTATGTAGTGATCTTGGGACCAACGTAACAAAAGCCTAATTCTTCCGCTAACTTACAATGATCATCATTCTCCGCCCACACATAGAGCCAAAATGAAGTTCCATTCAGCATCTCAATTTGAGATTTTAATGTAGAAACATTTCCAACCAGTTTGCCTATTGTAATATCACCTTTCAATTTCTTTGCAATGACTGTAGAACCATGCATTGTGATATTTGATGAAGATTTGCTAATGAAAACTTCCATCATTGCATCACCAAGATTTACAAAAGTTCCTTTATGCAATGATTCAGCAATGTTATTCTTTTTGAATTTCGCAAAAGGAGAAAGCGTATAAGCATTGTAGTCCTCATACTTTGCTTCTAGACTTTTCAGATAGTCTAGTTCAAATCCATGTTGCCAATCTTTCATTCTCTCCTAGCCTTCTTTACAATATTTTTTACTCATCTTAAATACATAATGTCCTCCACAATGGTCGCTCACCCAACAAAGCACTAAGAGGATCGACCCAAACTTTCATTTTTAACCTTTCGTTTTAGAATCATTCTTTTTCTCAATGCACGATTTTTTTCAAAAGAGGAAGCCTTTTTCAGAAAGGTAATTCCTTCTAAATGATCATACTCATGCAAAAAAATTCTCGCTGTCATGCCAATAAATGTATTGGTAAAAACTTCACCTTTACAATTTTGATATCTAACTCTAACCTTATCAGGACGTTTAACATTCATGAATAGAAGAGGATAACTTAAACATCCTTCTTTCATTATAACATTATTCTCACAAATGTCAACTATTTTTGGATTGAACAAAACTGGAGGAACATCACCAGTTCCATCTATTCTAATTGACATGATTCTATAAGGAATTCCAACTTGGCAGGCAGATATTCCCAGCCCATCATATTTTTTCATAAAAGAATAGATATCATTTGCAAAATCAACAGGATCAAAAACAGGATTATCAAAATCAAAAAAACTAGATGGCATACTTAACCTTGAATCGTTTTCAGATATTAATTCTAAATTCGATAATAATTCAATATTTTCTCTATCATTTTTTATCATAAGTGTTTTTCCTTTTAAATACTAATTACTAATATTAAACGCAATAGAAATTCTATCTTCGTCAGTTAAATTTGGTGTAACATAATGCTTTAAATTCGAAGTAAACATTAAAACTTCATTTTCTTTAGGAATTATTTCATAAGAAGGGCGTGTATAGTTATTCGTTACAACATCCGAATTAGAGTTATCATGAGTTCGAGGCAAATAAAAATACAATTTTTCTTCAATCGGACTTTCAATTACTAATGATCCTGCATTTTCAGCAGATTTTGGGACCTTAACATAAAAAACTGAAGAAATATAACTAAAAGGATGAATATGAGAAACATTGTATTGCCCTTTTCTGTTGATATTTACCCAAATTCCCGATAGCCTTAAAGGAACCATTTCATTAATTCCTATAGTATTAGAAAATCCAAGCACAAAAGGTTGAATTTTTTGAAGCCATTCATCAAAAATCATTTTAGTGTGTTTATCATTTTCCAAATCTAAGGGAAGTTGCCACCCTCCTCGATTACTTCTTATTCTACCTTTAGGAAATTTTTTTTCCAAATCATAACAAAAATCTGTGATATTTTTCATTGAATTTTCACTCAAATTCAATGAACTTTTTGCAAAAAAACCAGCAATGATAGGGTTAATTACATCATTTTTAATTTTCATGTTTTATCTCCGTGGATTAAACGTCATTGTTACAGTAAACATAGGAGAATTAGTTAAATTTGTTAAAATTTTGTGCCTTAGAAATGATCTAAAAACAATTGCTTTATTATTTTCAGTTGAATGATTAAAATATTTGTAAGAATAATCATTAAAATTTGATTGTTCAATTGGTAACATGTCAAAAGTTTCATTTGGGTTCTGAAAAATAATTGGAGGACTAGCATCATTATCTGATAAGAAGTACATAAAACAATATGTGCTTCCTGGATGAAAAGATGTATCCAATCCTTGATTCACATTATATGAACTCAGCCAAATATTTGATGGTAAATATGGAGAATCTGAGCCTAAGATATTATTGTAATCATTAACAAAACTAACCGCTGAGTTGAGAAATGGCACGAATCTTTCATCATTATGTAATTCATAAGTATGAATTGTATTATGTATATTGGAAAACCATTCATTTTGTCCAGAACTAAATTTTTCTTCTTTAATTTCTCTTGCCGCAGCATACAATTTTTTGGATTCTTCTACAGGCAGAAAATCCTTCTTGTGAAGAATAGTTGTCGGAAAAATTGAATCTAATATCATTCCAGTGTTTTTCATTTTAATATCGTCCTTGAAAAGTTATTAATTTTTTCAAATTTAACTACATTTGAAAATTTGTCTTGCAAAATATCACCTTTGTGACTTATCACAAACAAATTGGAATCTTTCAAAAGGTCTAAAATTTTCATTAAGTCTTCTGTTCCATTTGTGTCTAGTGATGAATCGAATATTTCATCTAAAATTAGCAAATTTGTATTTGTGGAATTTTTTATCTTTGCTACGGCGCGCCATGTTAGCATCAATGCCATATCAATTCTTTGTTTCTCGCCTTCACTAAACGAAGCATAACTAAAATCATCACGATGTCTAGATTTGATTGTTTCTTTAAACGATTCATCTAAATGAAAATTAACAAAAAAATTCATCGCAGAAAGATATTTGTTAACCAATTTGTTAATAACTGGTATATACTGTTTAATAATTTTAGTTTTAATTCCTGTATCTTTTAAAAGATTTGTTGCTGTTTCATAATATAATCTTTCTTCAGAAAGAGTTTTCATATTCATTTCTAATTCAACCAATTCTAAATTAAGTGTAACTAATTTTCTATTTTCTTCATTCAAATCATCTTTTGAATTGCGAATACGTTCGATGTCTTTTTTTAGAGTTTCAATGTATCTCTTTTCAGCAGAAATTTCAGATTGAATTTCAGTTAACTCGGATTTTTTTGTTTCAATTTTTAAAACAAGCTCTTCTATTTCCTCTTGCCTGATGACTAGTTGATCAACATCATCATTTAATTTTTGAAGTGCATCTTCAACTTCTTTTAGTTTTGTTTTTCTTTCCTGAACAATCACACTTTTGTGTTCGTGAGGAATACCTTGCTTACATGTTGGACATTCATCATTGATATCATAAAATTCAATATCAGAATTAACTTTAGTTATTGTCTTATCAAGATTATTTTTTATAGTAGCGAACTTTGTGAGCTTACCATCAATCTTAGATTTGTCTGAAATTTGTGTATAAAGATCAGACAAATTTGTTTGCAAATTTGCTTCTACTGCTGAACATTGTTCAATTTTAATTTGAGTATTAGCGATTTCGTGTTCTTGCTGTAAAATCTTTGATTCGGTATTTTTCTTTAAGTTTTCAATAAATTGAATCTGCATTTGAATTTTTTCAGTCTTCAGGTCAAACGCATATTTTGCTTCAGAGTATTTTTCTTTAAGCAATTGAAACTTTTCTTTTAGAACATTATTCATTCTAGAAAATATTTGAATATCTAATAAATCTTCAATAATGGCTCTGCGATCTGTTGAAGACAATTGCATAAATGGTGTGAATGATGTGCTACCCAACATCACAATTTGAGTAAAAGATTTGTAATTTATTTTTAAAATAAATTTTTCAAGATGTTCTTGATAATCCTTTACTGCTGCCGATTGTTGGACCAATTGTGAATCACAATAAATTTCAAAAACATTTGGTTTGATTCCTCTTACAACTTTATATTTTTTACTAAGTGTTTCAAATTCAATTTCAACTAAACAATCTTTTTGATTAATTGCATTAACCAATTGAGGTTTATTAATATTTCTAAAAGGCTTTCCAAATAAAACAAAACACAATGCATCAAGCAAGGTTGACTTGCCTGATCCATTCGATCCTACAATTAGTGTTGATATTTTAGTTTGAAGATCAATTTGTGTGAAATAATTTCCTGTAGAAAGAAAATTTTTCCACCTTATACTTTGAAAATGAATCATCTAAATTTTGGTCCTTCTACCCAAATCACGATAGATTTTCTAATTCCTTTTGTTACAGGAGATACAGTATGTAAAAGAAAAGAAGGAAAGAGAATTACTGTTCCTTTTTTCATAGGAACTTCAACAGGGTTTGATTCTAAAGAAGTATTGATATAAAAACTTCCTCCCTCAAAATCAATACCAGGATGATTAAGAAGCATAACGAGTGAGAGTTTTCTCATATCATCATTCTGCTTATCTTTGGAAATATTATCTAAACCCATATCCATGTGCCAATTATATGTTCCATTTTCATCAGCCCTATATTCTGAATATTGAAAAGATGAGTATCCATTCAAATCAAAGGAGTAAAAGTTTTCGTTTAAGTTTTCTATCAGGCCATTAAATCGGTCAAAAATCCATATGTTTTCTTCGGTGGGTTCTACAAATGCAACATTGGATCTTCTAACATTCTTTCGCATATTTTCCATGCTTTTAGATAATTCTTCAGAATTTTTTTCTTCGGATGATCGTACACCAAAAGTCAATCCTGGTTCTAACTTACGATTTTTTTTCGTTAAAAATTCAATATTGGTAATTTCTTCATCGTTGAATACATTATCCATCCAACACCAAGATCGCAGAAAATGTTTTCTTTCAAATGGGCTATTAGAAATTCTTTTATATCTACTCATAATTTTTAACCTTTCTACATTCAATCAAAAGACAAAGATTCTACATAAATTTCTTTCAGCAAATTCTTCAACTTATTTGCTTCTATATTATATAGGCCTGTGGACTCTTGCGAATCTACAAAATTAAATAAAATTGTCATTGTGTCTTGAGCCTGATCAACTGCATCGCCTGTTGTTTCGGTAAAAGTTTCAGTAAAGTCCTCAACAATAGAAATGTCAATGGGCTCAACTTTATAAATTTCGTCTAATAACTTATCAAAAATATAAGGATTTTGTTTATTCAAAACAACAATTTTGATATAACATTCCCTATAAATTTCATAATTTTTTTTCTTAATTTCTTCCAACGTTATTTTCGAATCATCATACACAATTTTATGAAAAATTTTATAAGGATTTTTAATGCTTTCAACTTTTAAAGTATTTGTATCAAAAATATCAAAATATTTTTGATCACCATAGTCATTCCAAAATAATTCATAAGGAGTACCAACATATAAAATGTTTTCTTTCGTTGATCTTGTATGAAAATGACCACTGAAAACTTTCTCATAATTTTTTAAAATTTTATGATCACGGCCTTCATGAAACACCATACCTTTGATAACTTCACATCCTTGTAATTCAAAATGTCCAGCACAAATTGAAGAGTTTGAGTTGTTTATAAACTCTAAAATTTCTTTCTCATTTTCTTTGCATATCCAAGGAATCATATCAATTTTTACGCCATCAATTTCCAACGTTCCGTGTTTTTTCCAGAGAGTTACATTTTTATAGTCTTTCAGAAGAAGTTCTGGCGAATTAATCTCTACACTTTCTCTCCAAAAGATATCATGATTACCTATCAATGCATGTAATTTAATATTACGTTTTGCACACTCATCAAAAAAGTATCTGCGACTTTCTGTCAACGAAAGAAAATTGATATATTTTCTACGATCAAATAAATCGCCAAGTTGAATGATTGTTTCTATACCTTCCTTTTCTAGCGTAGGAAAAAATATTTTTGAATAAAACTTTTCGTAAAAAGAATGGAAAACTTTAGAATCATTTCTAACCCCAAAGTGCGTATCACCTAAAAAACAAATCTTCATGGGTTTTCTTTCTATGCCCTCTCGGCTCTCTTAAAGACCGATCAATTATATCACGAATATTTGACAAATGCAATCTTGCAGATTGTTTTAGATCGTATGGTGTTTTTTTGTCGTTTAGTATGTTTAACCAATGCTCAATTTGAGCCGGAATGGGCGTTTGCATGTGCTTCCTCCAAAAATGATTCTAGTGTTTCGCCTTTTTTCTTTTTCTTTACCTTTGCCTTTGCCTTTGGAACTTTATTCTTTTTATTGCTTTCAAATGTTTCGATAAAGTCACGAATAAATTCCTCACTGTACGAATCATGAAAAGCACCATTCAAATGTGTTACCACAAACTCTTCACCATTGTTTTCAATCAACTGATTGATAACTTCATTTTCCATGTTTTTGTATTTGATGTACAGATGTTTCTTTTCTTTTTGAATTCTTCGCAAGAATGCATAGTAAATAATTTGTGTGAAGTAAGCAAATGGATTTTTAGATTTTTCTGGATCAAAGTTATCAATATATAAAAGGCAGTTTTCCACACCATCGGAAACCATATCTTCTTTGAATGTGTAGTTTGCAAAGTTTGGCTTTCTTGCTAGATGAGTTGCAATTTTAAACAAACAATCTCCAATATAATTTGGAACTCTAGGGCGTTCTAAATTATTTTCCTTTGCATGTAGTACACCATTGCGAAACAGTGTCATCTCTTCTAAAAATTTTTCATTGTTTACATAGTGTTTTGTTGTCATTTTAACCTCATTTTGTCTTGACATTCGCTTGACATATCCGTATAATACGGGTGTCCTGTTTTAATGAAGAGTATAGGATGTATTAGGTGTAATACCTAGCTTAGTCATCAATTCTTCAATTTTTTCTAAATTAGGTTCAAAATCATCCGTTTGTTGTTTCATATCACCTTGTTCATGTTTTTCATAAAAATCGATGTAACTTTTTTTGAAATCATCATCGGGCTCAGAAACTGCAATAATACCATGCTTCATGATTCTAGATGGAATTTCGAAATCTGATATAGGATCCCACTTCACCATCATAACACCCATTGATGAAGGTCCTTTTGGTGCTAGGATAATTCTGATTGGTCGATGTATATCAATATATGATCTAGATTCTTCAGTTATATTTCCTATGATAATATCACCCGTTGAAAGTTTTATAATTTTACAAATCATAAATTTTCCTTTAATTTGATTGTATAAATTTTATATTCAAATTTTTCATCATTGTATATTTTCATTCTTTCTATAAAATGGTTTAAAGTAAAATTTTTTCTACTCTTGTGTGTTATATCATCAGCAATATCATATAACGTTGCCACTTCTTTGTTTTCACCTAATCTTAATCCTCTACCAATTGATTGAAGTGTTCTAATCTTACTTTTACTTGGTGATGCAAAAACAATGTTATGCAGATTTCGAATATTGATACCTGTGGAAAATGTTCCGTATGACGCAACAATTATAGCATTATTTTGTTTTTCGGTCAATTGTCTGATGTATTCTCTTTCATCAACATCAACGCCACCATGAACAAAAGAAACTTCTCTGTCTTTTGCAAGGGGCTGAATCATGTCATACAAAACTCTACCGTGCTTTTCTACAAGTTGAAACAGTATAAGGGTATTACCTTTAAGACTTATTGCAAGATTTCTTATGAAACGATTTCTTTCATAGTTTGATACTAGATATTGTATTTCTTCTTGGTACTTATTATTTTTACATTGTTCACATGATTTTTCATCATGTTTCAGAATCAATGCTTTAATTTTAAATTTTGATAATTTTCCAGTATCAATTAATTCTTTTGTTGTCGTTACATTTAATACTTTACCGAAAAGCCCTTCTAGAACAAGCCTATGTGTTTGTGTACCGTCTAGTGTTCCTGTCAAACTAAATCTATACTTGCAATTTGTCATCTTTATTAAGATAGTTGTTAGTGATTTTGCTTTGAACAAATGTGCTTCATCACCAATGATGACATCATATTGATCAAACCATTCTTTAGGCATCTTATAAATGCTTTGCCATGTTGAAATGACAATTGGACATGAAGTATTTTTATCACTGCCTGCCATTATTTGATGAACATATTTATTGCTATTAAATCCATAATCTTCAAAATCTTTATACAACTGAGCAACTAAAGAAATGGTTGGTACAATGATTAAAGTTTTTGAATTGAACCATCGAGCAAGTAGATAGATGATTAATGATTTGCCTGATGCCGTTGGAGATACTAATAATGCTCTATTTCTTCGAACACATTTTACGAATGAATTAAGTTGATAATCCCTAACCTCAAAAGGAATGTTTAATGTATCAATGAAATCTTTAGCTTCTTTTATGGAAAACTCATTTTCAGTAATTAGATTATCTTCAATTTCAAGTTCATAACCTCTTTCTTCTGCAAATTTTTGAATGTACGGTAAAAGACCACAATAGATTTGTCTTGTCTGAAAATTGAAAAGACGAATTTTTCCATCCCAAATTTTATTGCGAAAAGCGGGCATGAATTTATAACCAGGAACATAGAACGTAAAATATTCATTCAATTCCATAACGTCAGAGGATTCACATCCGATATGCAGATAAACCTCATCTATCTTAGATACAAATAATTTATTGTACACCGTTAGTAAACTTTTTCCAATCTATTGCATTTTTAATTTGAAAGTTTCTTTGATTGATATTTTTGATCACTTCTTCTAAAAATGCGAGTTTTTCTTTTTGATTGACAATTTTAATGTTTAATTGTATAATGTCTTTGTCCGATTCAAGATACATATCAACTTCATTTTTCATCAATCGCTTCATAAAAGGTTCCCAATTTAACTCATCGAGTTCTTCTTGAGATAACTTTCCATTATAATATTCATACTTCTTTATGTTCAATTCTTTGCTAGAAAATTCAAGCGCCTTTAATTTTCTTCTTTCTTCAAAATACAATTTCAAATATTTAGAATGAAGTTCTGGAACTTGAATTGAAGCAATTCCTAGTTCTGTTGTATCAATTGGTGAATCTTTACGCCATTCTTCAATTAGCTGATCTAATGTCATGATATATCCACAAGTTATAATATATGATTGAAATCATAACATAATTTCGGCAAGTTGTCAAACCGCTGAGAATTTATAGTATGTGTAATTAAACGTGACGGTAGATGTTAAAAAGTCTTGTCCTGAAGTTGTGGAAAAGTCAATCCCTCCTAAATCTACAGGAAATAATTCTACAAAAGTAGCTTTGTAAATTGGATTATTTGAATTTGATTTTATGAATAGTGTTGCGTCTGATGTGATGTAGGTATCAGAACCTTCTGTTCCAGTTAAGTTGCCTACTTTATTGTTACCCTCTGGATTACCTAATTGTGTAATCCAATCATACATTTCATACCAAGAACGCATTTCTTCATCAACTATAAATGTAACAATCAAATCAGGAAATGTTATAATCGTTCCTGGAATTTTTAATGCTACAGCAGGAGAATTAATAAATGACGATGTTAAAGTAATTCCTGGCAAATTGACTGATTGTACAAAAAATGTCAGATTAGGTATTCTATCTAAAACAAAATCAAATTTATTATTTGAAAGAAAACTTTTATTAATAGGGTAAGTTGTAATTTCTGTCATATAAACTCCTTTGCATTATTTATATAAAAAAAGAGGAGCCGTAGCTCCTCTTTAAAAACCGATCTGTGCCGGTTTAATTACATCAAGTTTGTAATGTTAATTCTACGATAGTAAATATTTTTATTAGCAAACGCCAATGTACCATCGGCAGCACTGGTTGCAAATGGATTCGCAACCATTCCATAACGTGTTTTGAAACCAATCTTTGGTTGGAATGTATCTTGACCAACTGCACGAACCATTTGAAGAGGAACATACGGACAGTAGAACAGGCCTGCATCAAATGCTGAGGTGCCTTTATAACCAACTGTTGCATAGTGAATGCCCGAAGATGCTGCAAAGTATGGATCAATATAAACACGAATACGACCATTCAAAACACCTGCAAATGTATTGCCTGTGTCATCAACCTGTAGATTGTTTGCAAGTGCTGGAGTATAGTCAAGGACACCTGCCATCTGAAGTGCTGAAGCAACGTCTGATGAACAAATTAAAATGTTACCTTTTCCTCTACGAGTTGCTTTTGCAATCGCATTAGATTCGCGTTCAAGTTGGAACATCAAACCTTTAAATTTCTCAACTGACCAACGACCGTTAGCATCAACGTCGAGGTTGAAAGTGCCGGCAGATGCAACATTTTCTTGTGCGCCAATTGTAGCGGTGATGTTAATTTGGCGAACAACTTCGCGATTGATTTCGGCAAGAATTTCTGTTGAAAGAATGTTAGCAAGTTCTTGTTCTGCATCAAGACCATGAACTGCCTTAAGATCCTGTGCAAGTTCCATTGTATATTCTGCTTTAAGCGCACGGCTCTTAGCAACAACAGAAATTTTTTCAATTGAGAAAGCCATTTCATTGAAGTTGTTTCCGGCAACGCCGTCACCCAGTGCTTCAGCTTGTGCTGTTGTCATGCCTGTGCCAACTGTATACTCTGTGCCTGCTGAGAGTGATGCTGGTGTTGCACCTGTTTGTAGAGTACCAATTGTATTCCCACTATTTGTGGCGGCAAATGTAGTATTTGCTTCGTTAAACAATGCTTCAGTACCTGTTTGGCCTTGTCCTGCAACTGCATAGCGCGAACGCATTGCAAAGATCAAGCCTGTTGGGCCCGTCATTGGTTGAACGCCGCAGATATCATAAGCAATTAAATTAGGTGCTGAACGACGAACCAGGCTGATCAGAACAGGGTCATAAATGTCTATGCCGCCTGTGGTTGCATCTGAAGAAGAACCGCCCATAAAGTTTGTTGGTGCTGCTTCTGTAAGTAATGATGTTGGCGAACGATACCCGCCCGAGCCGTAAGCATCTTCGCGACAAGCAATTTCTTGATTTTCAAGAAGTTGTGCCGTGACCGCTCTTCTGTGTACGTCTTTAATTGCACCCAATTCAGAATGATCCAGAACCGGTGCCCATTTTTTAATAAGATTTTCTACGCTCATAGTTTTCTCCTTTGAGTATTTTGTTTTAATTTATTTATAAAAATTTATTTCCTGAGAGTGCGTGAAATGTTTTTAACATATGTTTCCATAACAGGAGACAATTGTGCATCAGTCATCAAGTCATCTGCATCAAATTGATTTTTTACAATAGGAGCTTCGCTATGCTCATTTGAAAAATATTTCTTTTTTGTAAGAAAAAGTTTTTCTTTATAATCTTCTTCAGAAACAAATTCAATATTTTCTGATAGAGATTTTAGTTTTTCAATTTGAACTTCAGAAAGGCCTTCTGATACTTCAGATACCAATGCATCTTTTTTATATGTGTTAATTTCAACGCTTAAATTTAAATTTTCAGTAACAATCTTATCCAACTCACTCTCCAATTCATTCACTTTAGAAGCAAGTTCTTCGATCATGTCAACTTTTTCTTCAGGAATTTCAATATAATGTTCAACGAATAGATTCTTCAATCCAGTCATAAAATCTTCAACAATTTCCGACTTGATGCCAGATTCGATTGCAAGTTTGTTTTCTTCCATCCATTCGCCAACAACATACTCAAGGTATTCATCTACTTTTGCTACTAAATTTTCATTAATTGCTGCAATACTCTCTTCAAGTTTTTCTTGATAATTTTCTTCTAAAATTTTAATTTGCTCATCGACTTTACTTAAAACCGCTGCTTCAAAAATTGCTTTTGCATTTTTCTTGAAGTCTTCTGAAAGATTTTCATCAGAAAAAATAGCTGCAATGTCTTCTTCAACACTGATTTCTACTTTTTTGTCTTCAAGTTTGTCAATATTTTCATTGACGTTTTCTTTTTTAGAATCTGTCATGATACTCTCCTTTTGCGATATTTAAAATACTTATATATTTATAAAAAAATTATAGTTTAGAAAGGAAATCGCTAAAAGTACGCAACATATTTTCTTCTAAATCTCTTCTTGAAGATTTTTTAATTTCGTGTTTATATTTTGCAATTTGTACTTCTTTGATGATTCCATTTTCCCAAATCCATTCTTTTCCTTCCATGATGCCACGAACAAATGCATCTGGTGCTGATGGATCTGCTACGATATCCGCTGCTGTTGCAAGATAAAAATCATCTTGCACTTCCATGACCCCATTCTTTTCTTTTAATGACCCCATACCTCTTGATGATACACCGAGAGTAGCGCCTTCCATCATTAAATTTTTGACAATATTTCCATAAGGAGTATCAATAATTTTTGCCTTTCCAATATAATCTGAACCTTCTTTGCGAAGGCTTTTTGTCATATGCGATACCCTCTCTAAATTGAGTGTTGGTCCTGATGGATGTCCTAATTCGCCATATGCTCTATTTTTATCTACATACTCAGTAATATAACGATTGACTTCACGCTCCATTATGGCCATTGGATAAATTCTTCCATTGCGATTTTGTTTTTCTGCCTGAAGAAAAGGACCTTCAATAAAAAATTCTTTTTTACCTGATTCGGTAGATTCGTTAACAATATTAATTTGTTCTATAACTTCTGTAATGAGTTTCATTTGATCCCCGCCGATTTTCTTCTTTTAAGAGATAATGCTCTTCTTTTTAAAATTCTTGACAATAATGGTTTTCTTTTTCTTGCACCAATAACTTGTCCTAGATGACGTTTTCTTTTTTCTGTTGAAGACATTCTTACGAGTTTTCCATCTTCGATTTTATATCCAGGGCGTAACGAAATAATTTTTCTTCTTTGAATAATTCCTGCGCGAACTCGATTTATTTTTTTTATTGATGCTTCATCAAATTCAATAAAATTTTTAAAACTAATCATGGAGAAATGCCGTCATCCGTTGTTTCTCTGCTTGAATATCCAGCAGTTTTTTTGCCCTCTAAAATTAACGTATATCCCGCACCCGCAACAAAACCAGCTGTACTTAAATAAATATCACCATTCGTATTCGCCACAGCATTTGTAAGAGGTGCTGTAAGATTTGTTGTAAGGTCCATAGTCCCAGAACCAGAAAGAAACGCAAATGTATTTGTTGTTGGTGAGTTATCACCAGACCACATAAGTTTTACTTTTGAGTTTGCTCCAGCAATTGACCATGTCATTTTATTGATATTGATACGTTGATCAGTTAAAGCACTATTCGCTGCTGCTGTCAATCCGGACACATCAACTTTCAGAGTGTTTGTTTCGCCTGTGCCATCAGAGATATTAGTAAATACATACGCCCACGCAGTAGCGTGATCTTTAAGTTTTTGTGATGTTATAATATCCGGCATTTTTATTCACCTTGTAGCATTTTTGCAAATTGCAAAAGAGATTCGGAATCTTCTTCTAATTGAATCAAAAACAATTCTTGATTCTCTTCATTTAGATCATTATAAAGAGTGTGAAGAATATTTGCGTCAATATCTTCTTTCATCTTTGATTTAATTGTTTTATATGCTTTTTTTGCTGCTTCAGGTTTATCTCTTACCATTGCTGATGCAACTGCATAAGGACCACCTTTGTTTTCATCTCCAACACCCTTCTTTTCAAATTCTTTGCCAATAGTGTGCGCCATTTTGGTTTGTTGTTTGGTGAAGTCTGCTTCATCAAGTTCGGACTCTTCTTTTTTCAAAGCGCCTCGGGATTGTGCTGATCTAAGCATTGCTATTCTGTCGCGATAGCCAGCAACACCAGGTTTGATATCTTTTGCCGCTTTCTTTTCTCCAGAAGTTGGCTTGTTGATATGTTTCATAGTAGTCTTAGATTGATGACTTTCTGCTTCTCCAAATGCTTGCTTGTTGTCTAAACGATCTGCAGGCCTTTTTCCTGAACCAGACTTGACACCTTTTGGACCAACTTCTTCAGGGCCAACTTTTTCTAGATCACCAGGATCTTTAATTTGTGCAAGATAAGTTGACTTAACAAATTCTTGTTCACCTTTTGCTTTAGGTTTTATGATTTCAAGTTCATCAATTTGAGTTGCAAAATATTTTTTAAAAGTCTTCATCTACATTTTCCTCTGAACTGAATTCGAATTCTGTTTGTTCCTCTTCATCAGAAATTTCTTCCTCTTGATTAAAAAATTTTCCTGCCATTTCAATTTTTTTGTTCAATAATGCATCATAAACTTTAGATTGTAGTTCTGAATTAATTAAATTTTTAAAATCTAATGGCTTTGCTTCTGCGGCACTTATAATAGCTTGTTGAATATTTTCCATAATAATCTCCTTTTTCTTTATTTATACATTACCATTTTTTAAACATTGTAATATGGTATTTTGTAATCTTTTCCTGCAATATGTACAGATAGATACCCCTCTGGATTTTCAGGCAAACTTGCTGTTCCTGAAGATGCTGTATTTGACCGAGTGCTTGCCGGATTAACTCTAATTTGTCCTGCAATTACACCGGCATCGTTGTCGCCCATCTTTGAAATATTGCCATTTTTAAACACCAAAACACGATGAATATTATCAATGAAATTTGCTGTTCCGAAATTAACTGTTGTATTAATTGACAATGGTCTAACAATATGAACCATTGTTGGATTTGGTATGATTATTTCAGATTCTATAGCAGGAACAGGAACATTCTGAATGCTCATGTTCAATTGATCATTACCAAATATTAATGTTGAAATTATTTCATTTGGATATACAATATAGTTGAACTGTGGCGTTCCAAACTCAGTTGTTATCTCTGTAGGATTTGCAGCAATTTGTTGATTAATTGAATATGTTCCAAACGTTGCTGCACTTTCAATTGAATTACTGATCGAATCAATTCCTTCTTGAATTGTATTCGATGAAAACTGTTGAATTGTAGAATTTTCTACCTTCCACAAAGCATCGTTTAAATAAATGATTTGTGGATAAATTAGTAAAGGTGGTGTTACTTCAGAAACAAGATTTGCTGTTGATGCTATAGATTCAACATATATTGTTGAATTTAATTGATGTGTACCAAATGTTTCTGTTGAAATTACAGAATTGGCGTATAGAGTATAATTTAAGGATGTTGTTCCAAATTGTGCTGATGGATCAATTGAATAGTCAAACGGAGGCTCTTCAAAAATTAAGGAAGAATACGAAGAAATTGAAATGTTTTCTAAGTACAAAATTTCAGGTTCTAATGAAATTTTGTTTGGTAGAATATGAGTTAAAGATAATTCGCCAAATTGTGCTGATGGATCAATTGAATAGTCAAACGGAGGCTCTTCAAAAATTAAGGAAGAATATAGAGAGATTAGAGTATTTTGTAAATCGGAAATTTCCGATTCTAATGAAACCTTGTTCGACATTTCATCACAATATTAAATTTAAATTATAGTGAAAAAATTCTATTTGATCCACTAGAAAATGCCACAGTAATATCGCCGCCATTAGGAAGAATTGGCAAACCAGTTGCACTATCAATATAAGCAATTAATCGTGAAGTTGATTGAACGCCTGTATTTTGAAAAATAATTAATGCTTCGCAATTAGCTCCAGTAACAGAAGTAAAAGTTGCATCATCAGCGTCAAATACACCATTTGCTATAGTTTTATTTGAAAGAGTTGCAGTTGCAATTACTGCACTATTTGAAACTTCGCTTCTATATTGATGAGATGAATTATAGGTATAAACACCAGTATCAATCAAAGAAATTGATATGGTATTTGATGACATGTCAATTGAAGCATTAAGAAATGCTTCTTTTGCTTTTGGGTAAAGTGCATTTGCCATTTAAAAGACTCCTGTTTTTATTTATTTATAAAACGACCGGTATTCCTAATTTTACAAAGATTTTAGTTGAAGATATTGCATATCCAATTCTTAGAGAAAATATCGCACCATCTACTGTTGATGTTGTTACAACTTCTCCATTACTTCCTAAATAAAGCGATTCCTCTGGCGTCCAAGTCCAAGATAAATTTGTAACTGTACCGAAAGTAACTGTTGAATTATTTGCATCTAGAATTCCAACGACACGATCAACATGACTTGAGTTTAATGCTGATGCAAGAACTGTTTCTGCATTTTCATTTAATGCAACCATTTTATAATTTGTCGCACTATCATTCGTAAAAGATAGTCTAAGGGAATCTGCTAACGCTGTTGTAAATGCTGAATTCGCTTTATCAAACGCAGCTTGTGCTGAACTATTTGCAGTATTCGCCTGATTAAATGCATTATTTGCTTGTGCATAAGCCAAAAAAGAATTGTCTGTGGCATTAAATGTGATTGATTTTGGAATTGAATTTGCATCAGTTGTAATTGTTATATTATTTCCGGCAACAAATTCAACAGTATCTAACCCAGTTGCTATTAGATTTGCTTGTCCATCAACTTGCCACGTTTTAAACGTGGAATTCATTTGAATTTTAACTGCACCCGAACCTAAATTTGTTACATCAAATCCAGAATCAGAATCAAATCGTATTGCATTTATATTACTTACGGAATTAGATACATTATTTGATGAATTAATTAAACTAACACTAATTGATTCTCCTGCACTGTTTGCAGCATCGTATGCTGCCTGAGCCAAAGCAGCAGAAGTGTTTGCTTGATTATAGGATGAGTTTGCAGTTGACCAGGCATTATTTGCAGTTGACCAGGCATTATTTGCAGTTGACCAGGCATTATTTGCAGTTGACCAGGCATTATTTGCTCTTGTTCTTGCAGTGTTATCTAAAGTGCCGCCACCGCCCCCAAGTTGTTCTACGAAGACAAATTTATTTGATGCTTCATCATAGGATAGAACATATCCATCTATAATAGAATCTCTATCTATATCATCAAGATATCTTAGATTGACCTCACCGCCACCAGTAGCTTTAAATGCATCTCCGCTTGCTTTGATAACAGTTGCATTAACTTGTGTTTTGAATGATGATATATCTTTTTGAACATTATCAATAAATTTTTGAAATTTATCTTCAATTGGCTTTGTGTCTGCTGGTGTTCCTGGGTCTCCTCTATCACCTTTTTCGCCTTGAGGTCCTTGTGGACCTGCATCACCTTTTTCCCCCCTTTCTCCTTTAACACCTTGAGGTCCTTGTGGACCTGCATCACCTTTTTCTCCTCTCTCGCCTTTGTCGCCTTTTGGTCCTTGTTGACCGTCTATGCCATCATCACCTTTAGCGCCTTGAATTCCTTGAAGACCTTGAGGACCAATATCTCCTCTATTTCCTTTTTCGCCTTTAGGTCCACGCTCACCGAAAAGACCAATTTCCCCTTGAGGCCCTCTTTCTCCTTTTTCTCCTCTTGGTCCTTGTAAACCCTGTGGACCAGTTGCGCCAACATCACCTTTATCTCCTTTTTCGCCCTTTTCACCTTGAGGACCTTGTGGACCAATTCGTCCTTCTGGTCCGACTTCACCGCGAGGACCAACATCACCTTTATCGCCTTTATCTCCTTTTTGTCCAATAAAACCACGAGGTCCAGTTTGACCTTGCGGTCCTTCTGGACCTTCTACATATTCAATTAACTTTCTTTCTTCTTTTAAAGATTCAATTAACTTTCTGAGTTTATCAATCTCTTTTTTAGTATACGCTACTGTTGTAGCAATCGAAAGTGCTTCATTGAATACAATATTTGAATCACTCTTGTTTGTCACCCTTTGCCTCTTCAGTCAGTGTTTCAAAAAACCTTGTCATTGATTTGGCAAGTTCTTTTTGATCCGTATCATCAATAATATTCACTTCTTCTTTAGCAATTACAACAGGGATTGGTGTTGTTGAAACATTAGATGAATTTAATGATTCTTTTTGAGTTGATTTAATTTCAGCCGGCAAATCTTCTTCAGGTTTGCCTTCTTCTTCAATTTCTTGATTAATTTGCTTAATATCATCTTCGGTTTGTTGAAGAATATTTTTTTGAATCCATGCTTTTGAAAAATATTTTCCTAAATAATTGTCAATATCTCCCAAAATACCTAAACGTTCTTTCATAATTTCTGCGTTTTTTAATTCAACAAAATGCATATCTTTAATAAAATCATAATGAATTTCTTCTTTCATTTGATTCCATTCCACTCTAGTGCAAATTCCTTTAAGTAATAATTGTGTTTCTAAAAGTCTGTCAAACAAATGAGAAAATCTTAAGCGAAGTCTTGAAATAAATTTAGAAAATTTTAATTCATCTCTAGTAATTTCACTAGCACGACCCAATGAAAACCCATTATCAGATTCTAATCTAGAAATCGGTACGTTCAATGATTTATAAACTTTTTTCTGAAAGTATAATACGTCTTCAATCTCACCAAGATTCTGACCACCGGCAAGTGTAGTAATCTCGGTTCCTTTGCCGCCTTCTCTTCTTGGTAACCAAAAATCTTCAAGCATTGTTTGAAATCTGCGATCATCACGAATTTCGCCTGTTTGTGCATCATATACAAGTTTATTTTTATATTTTTGCATAATCTCACGAAGATATTGTTCTGCTTTCATCTTTGGTAAATTACCAACATCAATATAAAATATTCTACGTTCAGGTGCTCTAGAAATTCTATAGATAACTGTTGCATCCTCAAGCATACGCAATTGATTGAGTGGTCGAATTGCTTTGTGTAGATGAGAAATAATTACTTTACCGTCTTTATCTGTCATGCCTGAATGAACATAACAAATAGAATCTGTTGAAATTTTTAATCCTTGATTGCCATCGTTATTAAATCCTTTTTCCGAATAAATGAAATATTCATTAGGCTTTGGGCTTACTACTATCGGATTTGATCCTAAAACTTGTTTATTTTTCTTTTGTTCACGAATTTTGCGAATTTTGCGCGGATCAATGTAGCGAACTTCTTTTAACCCTTGCCTTGGAGACTTATCATCAATGACCATATGATAGTACAATCTTCCGTCTACATACCATCTTCGGAAAATATCATATCCTTGATTATTAAAATCAAGAAGTTTCATAACATAGTAAAATTCATCACGAATTTTTTTCTTAATTGATTCTGGCTGTTTTAAATCGTCTAGAATGATTTGAACAGGATAATCACCCCCTTCAAATACAATTGATTCATTAATAATATCTTCGATTGCTGCATCACATTCTGGTTGTAATGACATTTCTCTATATCGTTTGATTAGATCAGCGTCATTACGAATTGTGCCTTCTAAATCAGTATAGATACCATATACACCACCGCCTGCTACAGCAACTGCACCATCATCATTAGATGGAGGAACAAAAGATTTTACCTCTTGCGATTCCGGTTCATCCTTACCTATTTTAAATCCAAAAAGTTTAATTGCCATGTTATTAATCTTCCTAAAAAAAATGGGGGCGTAATAGCCCCCATTAGCTGAATAACTATTACGCAATTTATTTATATTGCGTACAAATAGTCAATTATCCTGTAGTTGTTCTGTCTTTTTATTTGTTAGTATTTTCAATATTTACCGATAAATCTTGTGGCGCTGGTGCATCTCCCGTTTCGGTTGTCGCCCCCACACTTAAGTGATGATATTGGAAAGTTACAGTAAATTCCTGAATCGCATCAGTTGTATCATAAGAAAGATCAATTGCTGAAACATCTGTAGGAAATGCTTCTTGTAAAGCATATTGTCTACTAATTGTTCCATCTGTTCTTAAGTGGCCAATAACAATAGTTGCACGATAATCATCTTCCCTGTCACTATCTCTATCGCCTCTAATTGATTGCTCACCATTTGGATTGTTAATATACTTTACCCAATTGTCAAAATATTTACGCATAGTTTGGCCGGCATCATTAATAACAGTTACAGTCCATTCTGCGTATGTTCTATCACCAGGAAGTTTAATTCTTCTTCCTCTGTATGGAACTTCAATTACACCAACCGAATATGCTGGAATCGCTGCTGATCTACAAAGCAAAGAAAATTGTGATTGCTCGCCAGTTACAACATCGTTGCCATCAATTGTTGCTATAGTTTCAGGAAAAATCATTACCTTAAAAAGATTAGGCTTAGCACCACCCTTTAATCGTGATCTAAAACTATTAATATTAAAAAAAGAATCATTTGCCATTTTTTCCTCTATTTTTTATTTAGCTGTTTACCCGAGTGGCTACTGTTAACTGCTTTTTTTATCATCGCCTGAAACATTTACACCTTGTTGCTCAATTGTGAAATAATCATAAGCCCAAGTTACAGTAAATTCTTCGAGTGAATCGGTGTTGTCGTATGACAAATCAATTGTGCTAATGTCTGTTGGCCAGCAATTGTGTAATTTATAATGATAAGTTACTATACCACCAAGATCATATTGTTTAATATCCAAAAGCAAGAAATCAGTTGGCTGCGAACCAACTAATTTTCTTGCTACATCACTATTGAAATTTGTTGACGAATATAGTTCTTGTAACTCTTCAAGTGCTTCACGAATTTTTTGATTTACATCACTTATAATAGTAGAAGTCCACTCTGCAAAGGTTCTATCGCCTGCAATCTTGTATCTTCTACCGGCCATAAACGGCACTTCAATTAAACCCAAAGTTGATCCTGGCAACTGACCACCTTTACACATGTATTTAAATAGTAATTGTAATTCGGTGGATGCTCCTTGTGCAGTTTGAGATGGATCGAAGGTACTGATCTCAACCTCAAAGAGATTCGATCTGGCTCCTGATCTAACTGCATTTGTAATGTCAGATAACTTAAATAGTCCCGACGGAATTGATCCAGTATTTGTTGTTGACATATTTGTTCTCCTTTACCTTAATATTTATGCTGCAACTTCGGTAAATGTAGCAGAACCTCTTACTGAAATAAAGTTAAGTTGAATGAAGTTAACTGTTCTTGCTGGCTGCACAAAAATATCGCATACAAATTCGTTATTATTCACAACGCTCGGCGGATTGTTCGATGTATCACAAACAACTCTAAATGCTGTGATGCCACGACGAGCTTGAACACTTCTTAAATATGGAACGATTAAATTTACAAAAGAATTTCTTGTTGCAGCATCATTTTGCTCAAAGAGAACATTTTCTGCGGCCGCGCCAATTGTGTTTTGCAGTTCAATAAACAATCTACGAACATTAATACGATTGAGTGAAGAGTTCTTTAATGTGAATGTTTTATCGCCATATAAAATTGTTCCACGACCAATTTGCGTGATTACAGGATTTATTGACGCCTTATACAATGCATCTCTATCTGCTTGATTTGGATTGTATGCAAGTCTTATCAGATTTTGAATACGTCCGTTTATAGCACCTGCTGGTGACAGCCATGGCTCACGATTTGTGTCGTTTCTGGACATACAGCCCGCTATATCAGCATTCAACGGAATATAAACGTATGTATCGTTATACTTGTCATATTGATATTTCCATCCACTATCAGCAACTACAAATGTTGAACGAGTAATTGTGTCTGACCATGTAAGAATATCATCTGCTTCATCGCCAGCGTTGTTTACAACATCGCTTCTTCCTGGTGAAATTGTAACGATAGTATCTCTACGAGCTTCACATACATCTGCAATAATTCGATTAATCGTAGTTGCGTTTGATTGTCCGCCAATTATAATTGATGGTGGAACTTCAGCTTCATTATTTAATAAAAGATATGCGGAAGACCTTTCTCCTGCCGTGATTGCGCTTCCATCTGAACCTCCAGCAAGACTTTTATTTTCTGGAAGTCCTTTAGCCCCTGTTAACAATGGAGAAAATGTTTTGTTTACAACTGTTGTTCCCCAATTATAACCTGTACTTGGATGTTCGCCCCAATAAATCCACTGTGAACGATCATTGACAACATCTTTATAGTAATTTGAACCACCATTTTCGCCTTTAGCATCATTAGCTTTAGAAACTGCTTCCCATTTTTCTAAAATTGTATCTGCAACACCAGTGATTGCACCGTCCTCATCGACAACAATAATATGCATTTCATCATTCGCACCACCTCTGGAAGATGCATAAGATGATGTTCCTGGCGCTGCACTAAATTCGCCATAAAATTCCCAACGACGAGTTCCCGTTACTCCCGACGCACCAGTTAAATGTGCGGTTTCAAGTGTAAAATGAGTTGTGTTTGTAATTGATGCGACCTTAATTGTTCTATCTCCTAGAATAATATAGTCGCCAGCAACCAATTCAGTATTGGCTGCCGAGCCTGCTCCAACAACTAATGTTGCACCAGCCGCAACAGTAAATGTGCCAGTTAATGTGTTTGACCATGCATTTGAAGATGCACAAACAGATGTTTTAATTGAGTTTCCTAATTCACCTGCATAACGAGCAACAAATGTTCCAAGATTTGATGGAGGATTTAGAATGTACTGATCCTGATTTTCAATTAATTGTCCTGTACCATTTGCGGTAGCATTTGTAGCTTTTCCTGCTGCACCACTTGCCGCTGTCGTATTTGCAGCACGAACAACATATAGAGGTTGTGAATAACCTAAAAAGTTTGCTGCTGAAAGAAAGTCTACAATATTTGTAGCATTTGGTTTACCAAATTGTGCGACCAAATCAGCCTCAGAAACAACAACGGTTGGTTCATTGATTGGTCCCCAATTGAATTGTCCTGCAATCGAACCTGTTGTTGAGGCTACTGTAGGTGATGAAGAAACCAAATCTTGTTCAGTGATTTTGATTCCTGGTGAGATAAGACTAATAGCCATTGAATTCTCCTTGTTTATGATGTTTTTTATTTAATCAGGTGATTTTCAATTTATTTATAAAAAAACGGATTTGTGGTATAATCTTCAACCCATACTTGGCCTGCTTGATCCACCTCAATGTGTTCTTCGTGTCCAGTATTTATGAATCCGAAAGGAACAATTTCCTCCTCAATCATCTTAATTTTGGCATCATAAATTTCCTTTCTCAAATTAACATTTGTCAATTCTTTAAAGTATGGATTTGTTGCAAGCCAAGAAAAAAGAACTAATGGCATAATTAAATCATCGTGATATCCTTCGTCCGCTGCATAACTGTTTTTCTTTTGAATGAAAGTAGAAATTTCCGATATAGTATCGGCATCACATATAAGCATTTTTTTTTCTTCTGTAAGCGATTTGAAATTAGAACACCCAATTCGTTTTACTTTTTTGTCAGTAATGACACCAGGTTGTGATTTGCCACCCCCAAAGCCTCCTGAAACGACTTGTCCATTAGTTGTTCTATTTACAAAAATAATATTTTCATATTCATATTCTCCATATAAAATATCTGCAACCTGCTCTGAAGTGTTAATTTCAATTAAAACATATGCGTCATTGAATTCTTTTGCGGTTTTGTAAATAATAGATGGATAAAGTAGCGGACTAATTTCATTGTTTCTATACTTACCAACTTGTTTATATGGAATTGATGTTACATCAATAATTTGAAATGCAGAATAATCACCACCAACACCTTTTGCAGTATCGGCTATAATCACATAAATATGTTTTTCTTCAACCTTTTCGTATATGTCCAATCCATTTTTACTATATACCGTTGGTGATGGCGATAATTGTGATATTATATCGGACGCAATCAATGTAAGACTTGATCCTAAAAAGTTGCATAAAATTTCTTGATTAAATCTTAGATCACCAAGAAGTTTGCGTTGTTCTTCGGCCCACTTTTCGTCGCGTCCAGGTATTCTTGAATAAGGTATGAATAAAGGAACAAATCCATTGCGATTATTTTCGGCATCATTCCAAAATTTCCAAAAATGATTATATCCAAGTGGTGTTGAAGAAAGCAAAATTTTTGTGGTTTCGCCAGCAGAAATTGTTGGATAAACCGAAGTAAAAAATTCTTCGGCAAGATTATTTGGTATAATTGCTGTTTCGTCCACATACAATAAATTAACTGATTTGCCGCGAATGCCTGCCCTACTTGTTGCTGAGGTGAAAACAATTGAACCATTTTCTAATTCAATATCTCCTTTGTTCCAAGTTGTAACACCTTGCTGTAGCCACATAGGAAGATTTTCATACATTAATTGATATCGATGTAAAACTTCTCTTGCAGCCGTTGCCTTGTTTGCGAGAATTGCTACGGTTTTACTACCCTGAAATAAAGTGTACCAAAGAATGTATGCGGCAGATGTTGTTGTTTTTCCTTGTTGTCTGGGCTCCATCAATATGACTTTACGATTATTATGAATAATGTTTAATTTTTCTTTCTGACAATCATATAATTTAAATGGCTGTAATCCATGATCAAGTGTTACTATTTTGCAATAAGTTTCTATAAAATAGATATAATCTTCAGAACATTTTTTATATTCTTCAATTTGTATTTGCGTAAATCCTATTAATACACCGGAAGCCTTGAGATTGACATTTCCTAGATATTGTGTTAATTTCATTTTTTAGATAATAATTTTTGTAATTCTGTTGTGCTTCCGACAAATAAAGCATTTGTAACATGAGAAGTTTTTTCTTCTTTTTCTTGTTGAATATCTTTTTTAGTTTTTGCTAAATTTAACAGGTCTTTGTTTGTTTCTGCGAGTGTTTTAATTAATTGACCAATAACCTCATATGCTCTTGGTGATTCGCCCTCTTTCGCAAGAAATGTTAAATTATCCATTGCATCTTTGCCATTATCAATAAGTATACGCAAATTTTTTCTTGCATATTCATAATCATCTTCAATTGTATAATTTTCAGATATATCTATAGTTTCTTTAACTATGATTTCTTGATTTTCTTTAGGAACAATATCAAAAATATCATTCAATTTTTCTTCGATTGGTTTTTTCATTTTGGATTTGAAGAAGTTATTGTTTCAGTAATAATAAAGTTTTCATCCCCATCTAATTCTTGTACAGTTACATCAAAGCCTTCAATTTTAGTTGTAATGTCTACATTAGAAATGTATTTGTATTTTGTAACAGGTCCAAATAGATAACCTTTAACAGTAAAATCTAATTGCCAAGTAAGAACTCTTCTTGTTTCAAAATCTCCTTCATATTGATCATCTGAAGTTACAGATATAAGTTCTATAGGAACGTCCATGTTAATGCTGAGTTCGGGCAATACTTTCATTGTAACCGTCCAATCCGGTGTAAAAAATGGCAAAATTTGTTCAATAATTCTTGTGCCATCTTCAGCATTTCGAACAAACACATACAAAGAAAAATTCATATCATAAGGAACTGGTACGCGAACAAAATCAAAATCAAGCCCTCCAGTGTTTTGTCCTACCGTAAACTTATGTGAACTGTTTAGTTTTCTGGATGGAGCATAAGCCATAGAAACAAATTGAAATCCAATTCTAGGAAGCGTAATTGAAATAGGACGATTCAATGTTGGGTCTGCTGTAATTCTTGTAATGAATTTTTGTTTTGGTCCATATTCAATAGGCACATTAAGTGTCTGTGTTTTTGTGCCATTTTTGTCATATCTTTCAATTTGTATTTCATTGAATAGATTTCCAAACATTATAACATAGCGTCTTAGTGTTCCGTGATAAAAATCGTGTCCGAACATCATAATTAATAAGTCCTTGTTTCTGCGAATGGATTAAATTCTGTAAAGTCAATAATATCATCGTCAATAATTTTCTGTTCGATTTCTTCATTGTCCGCAATAACTTCTTGAGCAACAATAATGTCGCCCTCATTGACAATGTATGTTCCATCTTCAAGAATGTGAAGATTACTTTCTTCATCAAGTAATTTTTCAGCAATAGTTGTAGAAAGACTATATTCATCTTCAATTGCATCAACTTCTGTAACATCGGTATTGATTTCTTCAGATGAGTATTCAAATCTATCGCAACGCATTTCATAAGTATATAACTTACCTAATTGAAAAAAGTTTTCAATGTTTTCGGTAAACTTAATTTCGTACATATATTGTAGCATTGGAACATAAATTAAATCGCCTTCTCTTGGTCTAAGAATTGCAGAATAATCCCAAGCATCTGTTCTATCAAGTAGAAGTTGTTCGCCGTCTTCATTCAATAAATTATAACTATATTCGGTAAGAATTGAAGTTTTAAGCGATTGTGTGAATCGCTTTTGTGCTACAACAAAGGTGATTGATTCGTCAATTTGAAGACCAAACTTTGATATAAAATCTTCTTGCCCTTGAAATCCATCATAGCTTTTGATGTATAATTCCATTTCAAGTGCGTCTTCAAATTTAGAAGTTACATCTTCGCCATATATTCTATCAATATTGTTTAATTCTCTAGGAAGATAATATGCTGTTACGCCATAAATTTTTATGGATTCTATAATTAATTCTTCAACAAGACTTTGCTCTGATGCAATCAGACTGTACTGATTGAAATATCGATTGCGAGCCATATTATCCAACCATATCTGTAACAGGCAAACTAAATGAATTAATCATTTCAGTTTCTAATTTTTGAATTTCTTCGGACGCTTCGTCCCAAATTCTCTGTCCGTTAAATGTTATGCCTCCTGGCATTGAAAGTCCCTCAAATTTCTTGAGGTTTTCTCCCCACTGTTTTTTGATAAGTGCTGTCGCATAATCTTGTAGCCACCAATCGGACCAAGCGTCAGTATACGTTTCTGGATCGGTTGCTTCATATGCTTCAACAACAATGTATTCACCAACAAGAACTTTTTCGCCCCAAGCCATATCAATATAAAGTTTGTTCTGATGACGATTAAATCTTAAAGATTGTCTTCCAACAAATAATTCTTCTGCAAGTGCTACATTCTGAAGAGCCATATAATACGGAGAAAATGGTGTAACATTGAATGCGTATAGATCATTCAATGCAATTTGATATCTCAAATTGAAAAGATTGTTTGTTGAGTAGCTATTGCCTATTTGAAAAATATTTGTAACACCAGTATAGGTTGATGGTATTGTCAAATACTTATTTGATATATCTTCTGCTGTGACTTGATGTGAAAGATATATTTTGCTTGATCCATCAAAATGATAATCTTGCCAATAAGAAATTGCTTCGTCGATGCGATCTTCAACTTGATCATCATCAACGTTAATTTCAAGTAATGGTTTTCCGAGTTTTCTTAGGCAATACTGTTTGAATTGTTCTCTTGTTGCTGGTTTTGCCATGTTCTCCCCTTTTTTATTCTATTTATAATTAAGAGAAGAAATAAAAGCCTTTCATTTAGAAAGGCTTTTGATTTAGAAATATATGTCTTCTGATGGTTCTGATTTTGGATATTTTTCTTTAATAGATTTAATCATTTTGAACCAATCACCATCTTTTAAATTTTTATTTTCATTTAAGTCGTGCCAAATTAAATCCAATTGACTTTCAATATTTGGATACTCATGATGTCTGTCATAATGATATTGAAAATGATTTGCAATCTTTTCGTGTCTAGAAATTACTTCTTCTAATTCTTCTTTTGTTGGGGGTTCCAATCCATTTGGATCGTCCCAATATATAAATCCTTTGTTTGGATCTAAAACATATTTTGCTCCAGGTCGAATTGATGCCATTGCTGATGTCATGCCAACCACCATGCAAGAATAATATTCAGAAGCAAACTCATCAATCATTTCATTTAAATTCATGAAAAAATCCTTTCAATCAATAATTAATGTAATCATCAGGTCTTTCTGGATCACCATATTCTATATGCCAATCATTTAATTTTACAGGATTAATCCATGATGTAGTTGATTCATCCCACTGATATGAATATCCATTGTTTGGATGCTTTTTTGGTGGTTTGTAGTAACACCCGTCTTCATCAAGGATCCAACTTACTAATGATGAATGCGGTTTTGGTTCAATAAAAGCATCTCTTATTGGATCGTATGTATATCCAATTTGACCAAAGTTTTTTCTAAAAGGAAGTCCATTTGGATGACCACCTCGATATGTGTTATATGAAGTTTTTTTCCAATTTTCGTGCCCAGTTACATTTTTACAGTATTCGACACCTACGGCTTCATTAAGAATTCCATTTTCATCTAATTCATTTTCATTATTAATGACAATAACTTCAATAACAATGTTATTCTCATCTAATTTAGAATAATGCGCCATTTTTATCCTCTATTAATTTAAGCACAGAATGTACCAGACCCGGTAAATGTGTGAACTGTATAAGTAAATGGTGAAGTAGATGTGGTAATTGTATTACCTCCAGTTCCTCTTTGTCCTCCTGGATAACGAAGAATCACAACACCAGAACCTCCAGGACAACCACCTGGATTTCTTGGACCGCCTCCTGAAGAAACGCCTCCAGCACCACCTCGGTTTGCGACACCTGGTTGACCCATCCAGTGCGTTTGGCCGCCTTCACCGACCTGGATTTGCTGACCGCAAAACATGGTAATTCCTGCACCGAAATCTACCGCACTCTGACCACCATTTCTTAAGGCGTTTCGATACCATCCAGGACCTGCTGCTCCTGGCGGATTTTCGCAGTTTGCACACCCAAAGGGAAAGAATACGTCTGGGCCGCCTCCTGGGCCGCCTGGATGCGCTGGCTGGCCAGTCCATCCTCCAGGAGTTGTACTTCCACCACTACCTCCTCCATAACCAACCATTGATCCGGAAATATTAAAATATAATCCTTCACCGCCATCACCACCATAACCACTAGGTGCTTGATAGCCAGCAGTTGTGGCTCCTGGCTGACCAGCAGCACCTGCTCCACCTCCTCCACCAGTTGATCCTCCTCCGGAGGTAAATCCTCCGCCACATCCATCGCCGGCGCCATTAGAATGTCCTCCTGGATTTCCATATCCTCTTACGTTTGGAAATCCTAAAGAAGCAATATATGTGGCTTGAGTGCTTCTTCCTCCATCTGCAATTCGTCTATATGCCCTGCTTTGTGATTTTTCACTTGGTGAATAAGGATTGATACCGGCACCGCTGTAAGTACCTCCGCCGCCGCTTCCTCCTGGGACAGCAGCACCAGTTACATATCCATTATGAAATGGTTGTGCGCCAGCACCTCCACCAAATGCACAAAAGATTACGCCACAATGTGATAGACAAAAACTACTTGTAGATCCGGCAGCACCAACAACAACTGGATATTGACATCCAGCAACAAGTTCTAGAGAATCAGAGTATACAATACCTCCGCCGCCTCCTCCACCTCCGTTTTGTCCAAATATAGTTTGCCCACCTGTGCCGCCACCGCCGACAATCAGAAGTTCAACGTTGTATCTTTTTTGATCGTCTAATCCACCATTTGTTAATGCTCGATGAGAATCTCTTAAAGTCCATCTTCCAGATTCATTTCTTCTTTTTTGTACTTGATCCATCTTAAGCTAACTCCTCATAACTTACAATAATTGTAACAGTATTATTTGATGATGTATTAGCCGTTAGTCTATCCCCCTCTTCCAGATAAAGAGGTTTTGATAAAATATCAATAGCACCATTTGACGCAATATCAAGTCTAGAAACAATTGGAAATTGTGCATTCGACTGAGAATAATCATAAAACATGACATTTGCGGTTGCAGGTGTTAAACTAATTGAATTTGAAGATAGTATAACATTGTTTATTTTAAATGTTTTACTATTTCCATATGTATTAGTAACTACAGCCGATAATCCACCATTATTTAAACAAGTTGCTGTTGTTCTTCCATTAATTGTTGTTACGCCTACAATATTTAAGTCTGCCATTTGAGTTTCCTTCTATAGATTTTTGTCTATTTATATTGTGTTAACTACCAAATACGATAGCCATTGCAATTGCTTTACCAGTTGTTGCAGTATTTGCTGATGCAGAAAGTGACACGACACCTGTTGATGAATTAGCACTAATTAATCCACCTGATGTTACAATCGATACAACTTTTGCATCAGTATACGTTGTAGAAATTGAATTTCCTTGCCAAGTACCAGATGCAATTGTGCCAACACTAGTTAAACTGGAATTAGTTACGCCTGTTCCTAATTGTGTTGCACTTAAAACATTTGTTCCATTTATCTTAAAAGACTTTCCAGTAGCAATGTCAAGGTGTTCACTTGATGTCCAAGAATCTGTACTGTCAACCCAATTAAATGTTTTGTCTGTTGTGCCTTTTAATGTAAGGCCACCGCCATCTGCAAGAACGTCACTTGGGGAAGATGTGTTCGCTAATACAATATTTTTATCTTCTATTGTCAGATGATCTGTATTAATGATTGTTTGTGTGCCACTTACAACAAGATTTGCTACAGTTAAAGTATTATTTGAGGTATTAAATGTAATATCGGCATCTGTTGTAATTAATCCATTTGATCCTACAAGAACAATACTACCTGAAGGTAGTGTACTAACTGTAAGAGAACTAACATTTGCAGTTGTGATATTTCCGGTTGTTATGTTTGCAGTTACGGCCGTAAGAGAACTAACATTTGCAGTTGTGATATTTCCGGTTGTTATGTTTGCAGTTACGGCCGTAAGAGAACTAACATTTGCAGTTGTGATATTTCCGGTTGTTATGTTTGCAGTTACGGCCGTAATAGAA
>Ga0214923_10001533_pt1 | contig 32666 bp, 22 predicted proteins | sample LL1510_MetaG_FD_177993 | JGI IMG/M metagenome (GOLD analysis project Ga0214923, IMG submission 177993) | Freshwater microbial communities from Lake Lanier, Atlanta, Georgia, United States - LL-1510 | ecosystem: Environmental > Aquatic > Freshwater > Lake | place: USA: Georgia | collected...
TGGCTCGCCCAGGTCGACGCCGGCCTCGACGACGTCCTCGTCGATCACGCCCACTGCGAGAAGAAGGCCGCCGGCGTGGCGATGAACCTGTTGTTTTCATACGTGGATCATGTCGATCTCGCCCGGGCCATGACGGAAATCGTGAACGAGGAGCTCGAGCACTTCCGACTCGTGCTCGATCTGCTGGAGCGGCGCGGCGTGCCCTTCAGGAAGCTCGCGCCGAGCAGCTACGGGCCGCGGCTCCACGAGCTCGTCCGCAGGGCCGAGCCGGGCCGGGCGGTCGACCGGCTGCTCGTGGCCGGCCTGATCGAGGCCAGGAGCTGCGAGCGGTTCTCGCTGCTCGCCGACCACGTGGCCGACACGGAGCTCCGCGACTTCTACCGGAGCCTCTTCGAATCGGAGGCCAGGCATCATGCCACCTACGTCCGGCTGGCGTGCGACTTCGCCCCCGAGGACTCGGTGCGGGCCCGCCTCCACGAACTCGCCGCCGCCGAGGCCGCGATCATCGAGACCGGCGACCCGATGCCGCGGATGCACAGCTAGGCGTGTTTCGCGCGCCGGCTTCGGGCTCCCCAGACCCCGTCGCCGGACGTTCGCTGCGCCCTCCGGGCTGCGCTCACTCCTAGCGACTGGCGCTGCGCCATCCATGGCTTCGCTGGTCGCTAAAGCCGGCGGCCAGGGCACTGGGGAGCCCGAAGCCTCCTCAACTCGTAGGCGGTCAGTATTTTCGGCGGAGTCGGTCGGTGGGCACGCGCAGACGCAGGGAGTCGTTGAGGACTATCGGTGTCTGATCAAAACCCACGAGTTCCGTACTCTCAACACGACCGGAGTCGAGCATGCCTAGCGCCGGCTCCGAATGCAGGGTGTTGCAGCCCTTCCCCTGAAGCGGCCGGTCGCCTCGTGGCCTGAAAGATCTCGCCGCGGTACGATCCCCGCATGACCGCTCCAGGCGCGCCGCACGGCCGCGGGTTTCCGCTCAACGAATCGATCGCCGTGGGGGCGATCCTGGCGCTCTGCCTGTGGGCCCTGATCACCTGGTCGGGGCACGGGGGCGATGCCGTGCCGCTCGGGCCGTTCGATCCGGGCCGGTGGTTTCCCGGCCGCAGCCTCACGCTCGGGGAGCTGCCGCTGGTGGTGATGCTGTTCGTGGGCGGCGCGCCGCTCGTGTGGGACCTGCTCACGAAGCTCCTCGCGGGCACGTTCGGCTCCGATCTCCTCGCCGGGCTGTCGATCGTGACGAGCGTCCTGCTCGGGGAGTATCTGGCGGGCGTCCTCGTCGTGCTCATGCTCTCCGGCGGCGAGGCGCTCGAGAGCCGGGCGGTGAGCCGGGCGGGCGACGTGTTGAACGCCCTCGCCCGCCGCATGCCCGCGCTCGCCCACCGCAAGCTCGCCACGGGGTTCACCGACGTCGCGCTCTCGGAGGTGGCCGTGGGCGACGTGATCGTCGTGCTCCCCCACGAGATCTGCCCCGTCGACGGGACGGTCGTGTCGGGGCGGGGGTCGATGGACGAGAGCTATCTCACCGGCGAGCCCTACCGGATGGCGAAGGCGCCCGGGTCGAGCGTGCTCTCCGGCGCGATCAACGGCCAGGCGGCGCTCGAGGTCCGCACCGACCGGGTCGCCGGCGACAGCCGCTACGCCACGATCATGGAGGTCCTGAAGACGAGCGAGGAACGACGGCCCCCCCTGCGCCGGCTGGCCGACTCGCTCGGGGCGTTCTACACGCCACTGGCGGTGGCGATCGCCGTCGCGGCCTGGGTCGCCAGCGGCGACGCCACGCGGTTTCTGGCGGTGCTCGTGGTGGCCACCCCCTGCCCGCTCCTGATCGCGATCCCCGTGGCGATCATCGGCGCGGTGTCGCTGGCCGCGAAGCGCGGGATCGTGATCCGCGATCCGGCGATCCTCGAGCGGCTCGACACCTGCCGCACGGCGATCTTCGACAAGACGGGCACGCTGACCTACGGCACGCCGAAGCTCACCGACGTGGCCACGTTCGCCGGGTGGAACGAGGCCGACGTGCTCGCGCTGGCCGCCAGCCTCGAGACGTATTCCAAGCATCCGCTCGCCGCCGCGGTGGTCGAGGCGGCCGCCGAACGCTCGGTGCGGCTGCTCGAGGTGGAGGAGCTCGCCGAGCGACCCGGGCAGGGCCTTTCGGGCCGCGTCAAGCGGCTCAACGGCGGCGCCGAGGCGCACACGGTGGCGATCACGAGCCGCCAGAAGCTGGCGGTGCTCGATCCGGCGGGGCACCCACACCTGCCGCCGCAGGCCGGGGGCCTGGAGTGCGTCGTCGTGATCGACGGCCGGGCGGCTGGGCTCTTGCGGTTCCGCGACACGCCGCGGGCCGACGGCCGGTCGTTCGTGAAGCATCTCCTCCCGGCCCACGGGTTCTCGCGGGTCTTGCTCGTGTCGGGCGACCGCGAGACCGAGGTCAGGTGGCTGGCCGACCTCGTCGGCATCTCGGAGGTGCACGCCGGCATCCAGCCCGAGGGGAAGCTCGCGATCGTGGAACAGGCGACGAAGGAGGCTCCGACCGTGTTCGTGGGCGACGGCATCAACGACGCGCCGGCGCTCGCGGCCGCCACGGTGGGGATCGCGATGGGCACGGCGAGCGACGTCACGAGCGAGGCCGCCGGGGCGGTGGTGATGGATTCGGCGCTCGAGCGGGTCGACGAACTGTTCCACGTGGGCCGGCGGATGCGATCGATCGCCCTCCAGAGCGCCGTCGGCGGGATGGCGGCGAGCGTCGTGGGGATGGGGCTGGCCGCGGCCGGATTCCTGCCGCCCGCGGCCGGCGCCCTTCTCCAGGAGGCGATCGACGTCGCGGCCGTGGTCAACGCCCTGCGGATGACGTGGCGGGCCGGGCCGCTGTCGGACTACGGCGGGTAGCGATCGCCCGCCCAGGCCCCGCGTGTGAGATTCTCGTGTGAAACGCGCGGCCGCTTGTATCGCGGCGGCACGCCCTCTACGGTGGGGTCTCGGCGGAAGGCGGTTGGCCCCGACACACGCACGGGAGGCGATGGCGATGGAATTCTTCGAAGCGGTGGGCTCGCTCGGCATCGGGCAGGTGATCCTGCTCGTGACGGCGCTCCTGATCGCGTTCGGCTTCGAGTGCATCAACGGCTTCCACGACACCGCGAACGCCGTGGCGACGGTGATCTACACCAAGTCGCTCAAGCCGACGCCGGCGGTCATCTGGTCGGGGCTGTGGAACTTCATCGGGGTGCACGCCGGCGGGATCGGCGTGGCCTTCAGCATCGTCCACCTCCTGCCCGTCGACCTGCTCGTGAACATCAAGACCGGCCGCGGCCTGGCGATGGTGCTCTCGCTGCTCGGCGCGGCGATCATCTGGAACTTCGCCACCTGGTACCGCGGGCTGCCCGCGTCGAGTTCCCACTCGCTCATCGGCTCGATCATGGGCGTGGGGATGATGAACGCCTGGCTCGAGCGGGGCTCCGCCTTCGGGGGGATCAACTGGCACAAGGCCTCGGAGGTGGGCACGGCCCTGCTTCTCTCGCCCGTGATCGGGTTCGGCCTGGCGGCCCTCCTGCTCGTCGTGGCCCGGAAGTTGATTCCCGCCCGGGAACTCTACGAGCCGCCGCACGGCGACCGGCCGCCGCCGTTGTGGATCCGGGCGCTGCTCATCGGCACCTGCACCGGCGTGAGCTTCGCCCACGGGTCGAACGACGGCCAGAAGGGGATGGGGCTGATCATGCTCGTGCTGATCGGGATCGTGCCGGCCGCCTACGCCCTCAACATGGGCACCTCGCCCGACCAGATCACGGCCACCGTGGAGGCCGCGCGGCGGCTGGAGCAGGAGCTCTCCGAGCCGCAGCTGGCCCTGATGATGAACGCGCTCAAGGATCGGCACCTCGCCGAGTCGAAGGTCGACCGGATCGCGCGGCAGGAGGGTGTGGCGGCGGCCGCCGTGCTCGAGTCGCCGCTGGTGGAGGAGGTGTTCGACCCCTTCCCGCGGAACGACGTGGTGCTCGCCACGCTCGACCCCCTGCCCCTGTGCCGGGAGGTGCTCGTGAGCCTCGACGGCAGGCAGAGTTTCGCCGACCTCCACGCCGACGACCGCTGGAAGCTCCGCACGCACCTCGTCGAGCTCGGGGCGTCGGTGCGCACGCTCCTGCGGCAGTTCGGCGACAACCTGGCCGAGGATCGCCGCAAGGTGCTCAAGAGCCTCGCCGGCCAGCTCGCGAAGCCGGTCGAGTACGTGCCGGAATGGGTCGTGATGGGCGTGGCGTTGTGCCTAGGCCTGGGCACGATGGTCGGCTGGGAGCGGATCGTGGTCACGGTGGGCGAAAAGATCGGCAAGACGCATCTCACCTACGCCCAGGGGGGCGCGGCGGAGCTGGTGGCCGCCACGACGATCGCGATGGCCGACTCCTTCGGCATGCCGGTGAGCACCACGCACGTGCTCTCGAGCGGCGTGGCGGGGACGATGTGGGCCAACAAGTCGGGCATCCAGCCGGAGACGGTCCGCGAGATCGCCCTGGCCTGGATCCTCACGCTGCCGGTGGCGATGGCCCTCTCCGGCGGCCTCTACTGGCTGGCGACGTGCTTCACGGGCTGAGCGCCCGGCGGCGCCCGTCCCGCGTCGTCGGTCGTTTGACGCGTCCGTGACGCCGATTTAGCGTTGCGGAGGTGCGTCATGTTCTCGCGGGGCCGTGTTCGATGTCTCTCCCCCTGATCCTCCTGCCGCTGGCCGGTCTGGTGGCGGCGTCGCCGGCCGGGGCGGCCGAGCCGGCCACCCATGTGGTGAAGCCCGTCCCCTTTCGGCTCGAGGCCCGGCTCGAGGGCGTGTTCGAGCCGCCGCAGCTCGTGGAGGTGCGGCCCGACATGCGCCGCTGGACGCAGCTGGTCGTCGAGGAGGCGGTGCCGCACGGGACTCGCGTCGGCACGGGGGACGTGCTCGTCCGTCTCGACACCGACAAGCTCGACGAATCGATCCGCGACCTGGAGATCTCGGGGAGACTCGCGGCGACCGCCCTCGGGCTCCTGGAGCGGGAATTGGCGATCCTGGAACGGTCCACGCCGCTGCAGCTCGAGATCGCGGCCCGCAACCGCCGCGTCGTCGAGGAGGACCTCGAGCGCTACGACGCCGAGGAGGCCGACCTGGCCATCGCGCTCAACGACAAGCAGCTCGAGGCGGCGGAGTTCGCGCTGGCGAACGCCGAGGAGGAGCTGGCACAGCTCGAGAAGATGTACGAGCAGGACGACCTCACCGAGGAGACGGAGGAGATCGTGCTCAAGCGGGCCCGGTTCGAGGCCGACATGGCCCGCTTCTTCGCGACGCTCGCCCGCGACCGGCACGAGCGGATGGCGGGTCTCGACCTGCCCAGGCGGCGGGAATTTCTCGCCGACCTCGACCGCACGTCGGCGGTCGATTTCGAGCGGGCGCGGGAGGGCCTGCCCGTGGCCCTGGAGAAGCAGCGGCTGGAACTCGACAAGGCACGCAACGAGCAACGCAAGTCGGCCGAGCATCTCGCCGAACTCAAGGCCGAGCGGGAGCGGATGCCGCTCCGGGCCCCGGCCGACGGCATCGTCTATTACGGCAGGTGGCGACAGGGCAAGTGGACCGACACCGACGCGGCCGCCGGGCGGCTGCGGCCGGGCGGCCAGCTCGACGCCCGCGACACGATCATGACCGTTGTCGGCCCGGGAAAACTCGCGCTGCGGGCGCCGGTTCCGGAGAAGGACCTCGCCCGGGTCGCGGCCGGCCATCCGGCGAAGGTCGTGCCGAGGGCGTTTCCAGAGATGCGGCTGGCGGCCAGGGTGCGGAGCGTGTCGGCCGTGCCGGTCGGGGCCGGACGGTTCGACACGTTCCTCGATCTCGCCGAGGAACATCCGCGGCTCGTCGCCGGCATGGAGGCCGACGTGCGGGTGATCGCCGAGAGCCGCCCCGAGGCGCTCGCGGTGCCGAAGAAGGGGGTGTTCAGCGAGCCGCTCGACGACGACGCGCGGTTCGTCTACGTGGTTTCCGGGGAAGGCCGGGAGCCGCAGAAGCGGTCGGTCGCCGTCGGGCGGGCGAACGACGAGCTCGTGGAGGTCACCGCGGGCCTCTCGTTCGGCGAGGTGATCCTGCTCGAGAAGCCGAAGCCTGCCGATGCCCAGCCGAAGGCGGAGGCCAAGGCCAAGACCGAAGACGGGGCGAAGCCGCCCGATGCCGGGCCGGCCGAGAAGCCAGCCGCGGCGCCACCTCCGCCGGCGAAGGGATGAACAGCGTGACCGTCGCCCGACCGGCCGTGGCGTGGGTCATCGCCGTCGCGGCGGTGTGCGGCGGCACGGCGGTGCCGCGGCCCGCCGCCGGCGGGGAGGAGTCGGCCGACGCGGCGGGGCGGTTCGCGGCCGCGGAGGCCGGCCCGCAGGCCGCACCGGTGGAGCCCGTGGCAGCGGAGCAACTGGAAGCGTCGATCGGGAGGGGCGTCGCGTTCCTGCTCGCGAGCCAGCGGCCCGACGGCTCGTGGGGCTCGGCCGACAACACGCGGGGGGGAGTCGACATCTACGCGCCGCCCCCGGGGGCCCACCATGCGTTTCGCGGCGCGGTGACGGCCCTGTGCGTGTCGGCGCTCGTCGAATCGGGCGCCGCCCGCCCCGAGGTGTCGGCGGCGATCGACCGTGGTCGGGCGTGGCTGCTCGAGCACCTGCCCGATCTGAGGCGGGCGACTCCCGACACGCTCTACAACGTGTGGGGCCATGCCTACGGCATCGAGGCGCTCGCGCTGCTGCACCGGCGCGCCGCGGGCGATCCGGCGCTCGCGCAGCGACTCGAAGACTGCGTCGCCGGCCAGGTCGAACTCCTCGACCGCTACGAGTCGGTGGACGGGGGCTGGGGCTACTACGACTTCAGGATCGGCAGCCGCAAGCCGGCGGCGAGCCCGACGACGTTCACCACCGCGACGGTCCTGCTCGCCCTCGCCGACGCCCGCGACCTCGGCGTCGCGGTGCCGCAGCGGCTCTTCGACCGGGGCCTGGCCTCGATCCGCCGGCAGACGAAGCCCGACCGCAGCTACACCTACGGCGAATACCTGAAGTACCGCCCGCAGCACCCGGTGAATCTCCCGGGCGGGAGCGTGGGCCGCTCGCAGGCCTGCCACGCCGCCCTCAGGCGGCTCGGCGACCCGGCGCTCAGCGACGAGGCGATCCGGGCCTGGCTCGAGCGGCTCGTGGCCCGCAACGGCTGGCTCGACCTCGGCCGCAAGAAGCCGATCCCGCACGAGTCGTGGTTCGCGGTGGCGGGCTACTTCTTCTTCTACGGCCACTACTACGCGGCGTTGTGCCTGGAGTCGCTGCCGGCCGCCGACCGGCCGGTGATCCAGGACCAGCTGGCCCGGATCGTGATGGCGATCCAGGAGCCCGACGGCTGCTGGTGGGACTATCCCTTCTACGACTACCACACGCAGTACGGCACCGCCTTCGCGGTGCGCACGCTCGTCCGCTGCCGCCACGGCGGCTGATTCGGCGCCGGCTGTCCGAGCGGCTGGTAGAGTGGTGGCCTCCATGAACCACAGCCTCGACCCCACCGCCGAGCGCGCCCTCGCGATCAACCTCGACGCCTCCGTCTACGGCACCTTCGCCGAGATCGGCGCCGGCCAGGAGGTGGCCCGGTGGTTCTTCTCCGTCGGCGGCGCGGCGGGCACCGTCGCCAAGACGATGTCGGCCTACGACATGACCGTCAGCGACGCGATCTACGGCAAGGCGCCGCGATACGTCTCCCGGGAGCGGGTCGAGGAGATGCTCGATCACGAGTTCGCGCTTTTGCGCGAGAGGCTCGACGCGACCCGTGGCGACCACACCCGGTTCTTCGCCTTTGCCGACACCGCGGCGGCCCTCTCCTACTCCGGCGGGAACGAGTGCCACGCCTGGCTCGGCGTGCGGTTCCAGCACGCCTTCCGCGCCGAGCCGAGCGACGTGCTCCTCCATTGCAGGCTGCTCGATGCCACCAACGCGCGGCAGCAGGAGGCGCTCGGCCGCCTCGGGGTGAACGTGCTCCACGCCGTGCTCACGCGGTCGCGCGAGCCGCGGCAGATGGTCGAGGTGCTCCTCGACGACATCGGCCGTGAGCGGCTGGAGATCGACTGGGTGGCGGTCCGCGGGCCGGCGTTCCCGGGCGTCGACAACCGGCTCCTGGCGCTGCATCTCGTGCGCATCGGCTCGACGCCGGCCATCCTCTTCGACGCTTCGGGCACGCCGCTGTTGGCATCCGAGGCGCTCCGGCACGCGAGCGTGCTCGTGGAGCGCGGCCGGTTCGCCCCCGTCACGAGGCTGAACCTCGAGATGATGGCGGCGGCGCGGCGGGATTTCGCGGGCGGCACGGAGTCCGTCCGGGAGATCAGGGAGATCATGGAGATCACCATGAACAACCTCCGCGACCGGGGGCAGGCCCAGGACGCCGACTTCCTGGCCCGCGTCGACCTCCTCTCGGCGGTGAAGATGATGGTGCTCGTGAGCGACATCGGCCTGTTCCACGACCTGGGCGAATACCTCGCCGCCCGGCACGTCGAGCGGATCGGCCTGGTGCTCGGCGTGCCGCTGTTGCGCGAGCTGTTCAACGACGCCCACTACCGGCGGCTGCCCGGGGGGATCCTCGAGGCGTTCGGCCGGTTGTTCACGAAGTCGGTGCGGCTCTACGTGCAGCCCACCCGCGACGTGATCGACGGCCGCGTCGTCTCCGCCGACACGCTCCAGGTGGCCCCGCACCACGCCCACCTGCTCGAGCATCTGCGCACCAACGGCCTGGTGCGTTCGCTGCCGTGCGATCCCGAGACGCTCCGCACCTATTCGAGCGACGAGGTGCGGGTGCGGATCTGCTCGGGCGACCCGTCGTGGCGCGACCTCGTGGCGCCCGAGGTGGCCGAGCTCGTCGACCGCAACGGCTACTTCGGCGCGTCGTGCGACCTGCCGGCGGGCGGCTGAGCGGCGGCCGTCACTCGGACCGCAGCCGCTGCCGGAAATACTTGCAGCCCGGTACGAAGAAGCAGGCGCCGCTCACGAGCCCGAAGACCACGTGCTGGTAGTGCGGCACGAGGCACATCACGAGCGCCGTCGCGAACAGCACGGCGGCCTGCACGTAGAACGCGCCGGCGAGCACGCCGGCCTTGACGAAGAACACGGTCCCGGCGAGCAACGCGAGCACCGGCGAGAGCGTGAGTACGTCGAGCCGGAGGAGGGCTTCCACCCAGAAGAGCAGCACGCTGGCGATCACGCTGCCCCCCCAGACGTGCGCGATCTGCCGCTCCACGGCCGTCACCGGCCCGGTGCGGTGCCGCAGCGCCCAGAAGATCGGCGCCCAGAGCGCGAGCCCGCCGCCCCACAGGGCGAGGTAGGGCCAGCGGGTGGTCACCCCCTCCCAGGCGAGCACGTCGGTCGTGACGGAGAGGGCGAGGATCACCACCGAGTGCCACATCCAGAGCAGGCCCCAATTTTCGAGCACGACCGCGTGGTGGGTCTCGCGGAAGAGCCGCGCGGCCACGTCGGCGAGCCCGCCACGCCGGGCCGCGATCGTCTCGCCGGCGAGAAACGCCCGCAGGTCGGCCGCGAGGCTCGCGGCCGACGCGTAGCGGAGTTCCTGCGGCTTCTGCAGCGTCTTGAGGGTGATCATCTCGAGGTCGCGGTCGATGCCGGTGGCCACCGTGTGCGGGGCCGGCGGATCGGTCTCGAGCACCGCCAGGAGCGTGTCCATCGGCGTGGCGGCCCGGAACGGCGGACTGCCGGTGAGCATCTGGTAGAGGATCGCGCCCAGGCTCCACACGTCGCTCGCGGGGCCCACGTCGCCGCGGCTGCCGGCCGCCTGCTCGGGCGACATGTAGCACGGCGTGCCGAGGATCGCGCCGGTGTGCGTCACCGACTGGTCCTCCTCGATCCGCTTGGCGAGGCCGAAGTCGGAGACGTGCGGACGGCCCGATGGGTCGATGAGGATGTTCGAGGGCTTGAGATCGCGGTGGAGCACGCCGCGGTCGTGGGCCGCCTGCACCGCGTCGGCCACCTTCGCCAGCAGCGCGGCCGCCTCCCTGGGCGGGAGCGGGCCGTCGGCGAGCTGTTTGGCGAGCGTCGTCCCCTCGATGAGCCGCATGCTGTAGAAGGGATGGCCGTCGCTCTCCCCCACCTCGAAGATCGGGACGATGCCTGGATGGTCGAGCCGGGCGGCCGCCTCGGCCTCGCTGCGAAACCTCGCCAGGTCGGCCCGGCTGGCGAGATCGCGGCGGAGCAGCATCTTGATCGCGACGGTGCGGCCGAGGCTCCGCTGCGTGGCCCGGTAGACGATGCCCATGCCGCCGCGGCCGATCTCCTCGAGAAGGTCGTAGTCGCCGAACGAAGCCGGCAGCGGGATGCCGCCCGGGGCGAACCGCGCGGCTTCCGCTTCGTGAATCGCGACGACCGGCTCCGCGGTGGACGTCTGCCGGGCCTCGAGCACGGTCGACTGCTCGGCCACCGCGTCGGTCACGAGGATGGCGGCGAACACCTCCCGCAGCTGGTCGGCGAGGTCGGGGTACGCCGCGGCGAATCGCTCGAGCCGCTCCTGGGCCACGCCCGGGGCCGCCTCGGCGAGTTCCTCGACGAGCTCGGCGAGCCGCTCCTCCTGGGCCGCGGAGAGCGGAGCCTCCACGGCCAGCCTCCGGCCGGGTGCGGCGACGGTCGATGCGTGGATCACCATGGATAACGCGGACCCAGGGTCCGCTCGCACGTGCGTGTGTGAAATGATAGGCGCGGCGCAGCCGCGGGCAGGCCGCCCTCAGGCGCCGCCCTCGAGCAGCACCCGCAGCCGGCGCATGGCCCGCAGATACCGCATGCCGGCCGCGGGCTTCGAGAGCCCGAGGGCGGCGGCGGCCTCGGCCGTGGACAGGTGCTCGAAGTGCCGCAGGAGGACGATCTGGCGGTCGGCCTCCTCGAGCCGCTCGACGGCCGCCGCGAACCGCCGTTCGAGCTCGTGCCAGGTCGCGGCGGCCGCCGGAGTGAGATCGTGGTCGGCGAGGCGGCCGACCACGTCAACGCCCGAGCCGTCGAATCCGTCGGCCGTGGCGATCGGCACCTCGCGGTCGACGCTCCGGGCGGCGGCCACGCGGTGCCGCCGATGGGCGTCGATCAGGCGGTCGCGGGCCATGTGCCGCAGCCAGAGCTGGAAGGGCATCGTCGGGTTCGCGAGGTAATCTCCGAGCCGGCGGTTGGCCTCGATCATCACGTCCTGCACGATGTCGCTGGCGTCGACCCTGTGCCGCACCACGCGGTCCATCCTCCGGTCGATCATCCGCTTGATCGCCTCGCGGTGCCGGGCGAGAAGCCCGCCCACGGCGGCCTCGTCGCCGTCGCGGACCCGGTCGAGCAGCACCTGCGTCGGCTGCCCGTCGGGCGGTCGAGATTCGTCCGGTCGCGCGGGCGGAGGGGCCATGCTCGAAGTCTACATCGGCGGCGTGCGCCGGGGCGCCGCGGGCGCCGGTCGGGCAAGGGCTGCCGGGGTTTCCAATTGTCCGGGACGGCGGGCGGAATTTTTGCGGCGCAGACCCGCCGTTTTTTGACCGTGAGAACATCGTGATCCATAATCGCTCGCGGTTGACGGAGAAACCGCTGCCTGCCGCGACAGGATGCGGCCTCACGCGAACGGATCGCCCTCGTGAACGTCGTCAGCCCCCCGACGTGGCCGGCCCGCCGCCCGCCAGGCCTCCGGGCAGCCGGAATTCTGGCGATCCTGATCGCGGTCTTGTGCCCCGTCCTCTCCCCCGCCGACGAGCCCGTGCCCGGATGGTCGGTGTCGGGGACGGCCGAGCCGATCGAGGACGTGGCGGCAAAAACCGCGCGGTTCGAGCGCGAGGGGCGCTGGGCCGACGTGGTGGCGGCCTGCGAGGCGGCCGCCCGCAAGGGAACGCTGGCCCCCGAACTCCGGGAGCGCTACGACCTCGCCAAGATCCACTGCGATCTCGTCCGCCGCCACACCGAGTCGGCCTACCGGACCCAGCTCGCCAGGCTCGCCGAGCCGGACGCGCGGCGGCTGTATGCCGAGGTGCTCGCCCGCATCGCCTCGCACCACGTCGAGCCGCCGAACTTCGCCCGCACCGTCTCGCGGGGGCTGCTGGCGCTGGACGTGGCGATCGACGAGCCGGCGTTCGCCGCCGTGCACGTGCCGGCGACCGGCGCCGGGCCGCGCGGCGAATATCGGTCGCGGATCGCCGAGCTCGCGGCCGGGCGGACGGTGGGTTCGCAGGTCGAGGCCGAGACGTTCGCCGCCTGGGTGGCGTCGATCGCCCACGGCACGCTGGGCATCGAGCCGTCCGTCACGTTCCTGGAGATGACGGCCGCCGCGATGGGCGGCCTCGACGAATACTCGGCGTTCCTCACCACCGGCCAGCTCGACGACCTCTATGCGCAGATCGAGGGGAACTTCGTCGGCCTCGGCGTGGAGTTGAAGGCGGCCAGCGACGGCCTGCTCGTGGTCCACGTCATCGCGGGCAGCCCCGCCCAGCGGGCCGGAATCCGCCCCGGCGACCACCTCGTGGGCGTCGGCGGCCAGCCGCTCGGCGGCATGGGGGTCGACCAGGCCGCCCAGCTGCTCCAGGGCCCGCCGGGGTCGCTCGTGACGCTGGCGGTGCTCAGGGCCCCGGCGCCGGCCCGGGCGGTGACGGTGCGGCGCGAACACGTCGAAGTGCCGAGCGTCGAAGACGCCCGGATGGCCGACGCCGACGCGGGCGTGGCCTACGTGAAGGTGACGTCGTTCCAAAAGACGACGGCCGCCGACCTCGAGGCGGCCCTCCGCCGGCTCGACACCGCCGGCATGCGGACGCTCGTCGTCGACCTGCGCGGCAACCCGGGCGGGCTGCTCTCGGCCGCCGTCGACGTGGCAGACCTGTTCCTCGAGCGGGGTCTCGTGGTGGCGACCCGCGGCCGTAGCCCCGAGGAAGACTTCAACTACACCGCCAGTCGCCCGGGCACCTGGCGGATGCCGCTGGTCGTCGTCATCGACGGCGACTCCGCCAGTTCGAGCGAGATCTTCGCCGGCGCGATCCGCGACCATGGCCGGGGCACGATCGTCGGCACCCGCAGCTACGGCAAAGGCTCGATCCAGGGGATCTTTCCGCTGGAGTCGGCCGGCGTGGGGATGCGGCTGACCACGGCGAAGTTCTTCTCCCCCAACGGCAAGCCCTACAGCGGCGTGGGCGTGGAGCCGCACCTGGCCGTGCACGCCGCGGCGCGGCCGGCAGGCGGCGTGGCCCTCGTGGGCACCGGTGGCCCGCCGGCCGCCGACCCGTTCCTCGACACCGCCGTGGAGGCGGCCCGTCGGTCGCTGCCCCGTCCGGCGGCGCGGCCCCCGTCCCGGACGACCGCCGTCAGGTAGCCGACCCCCGTCGGCTACTTGAACTCGACTCGGCGCGGCTGTAGGTTGCCGTTGGACTTCGTCGAAGTCCGTCCGCGCCGCAGAAATCTTCCTTCTGGCTGCGGCGAGGGCGTCCGGCCCGCCACCCGTCGTTTCCCGTCTCCGGCCCGCACCAGCGTGCCCCAACGTAGAAGGACCTCCTCATGACCACCGCCCGCTCCAGCGCCATCGCCGCCATCAACTCGTACAAGTCGAACGGTCATGCGTGGAACTTCCGCGAAACGCCGACGAGCGAGATCTTCGGCGCCAACGTGTTCAACGAGGCGGTGATGAAGGATCGCCTGCCGAAGAGCGTCTTCAAGGCGCTGCAGGCCACGATCAAGCACGGCAAGCCGCTCGACCCGGGCATCGCCGACGCCGTGGCGCTGGCCATGAAGGACTGGGCCATTGAGAAGGGCGCCACTCACTACGCCCACGTGTTCTATCCGCTCACCGGCATCACCGCCGAAAAGCACGACAGCTTCCTCTCGCCCACCGGCGACGGTGACGCGATCGCCGAGTTCTCCGGTAAGGAGCTGATCCAGGGCGAGCCCGATGCGTCGAGCTTCCCGTCGGGCGGCCTGCGGGCCACGTTCGAGGCCCGCGGCTACACCGCCTGGGATCCGACGAGCCCGGCCTACATCCTCGACAACCCGAACGGCACCACGCTCTGCATCCCCACCGCCTTCTGCTCGTGGACGGGCGAGGCGCTCGACAAGAAGACGCCGCTGTTGCGCTCGATGCAGGCGGTCGACAAGCAGGCCCGCCGCGTGCTCGCGCTGTTCGGCCACAAGGACGTGGGGCAGGTGACGGCCTCGGCCGGCCCCGAGCAGGAATACTTCCTGATCGACCGGAACTTCTACTTCGCCCGGCCCGATCTCGTGGTCACCGGCCGGACGCTGTTCGGCGCCAAGCCCCCCAAGGGGCAGGAGTTCGAAGACCAGTACTTCGGCGCGATCCCGGAGCGGGTGCTCGCCTGCATGCTCGAGACGGAGCGGGAGCTCTTCAAGCTCGGCGTCCCGGTGAAGACGCGTCACAACGAGGTGGCGCCCAGCCAGTACGAGATCGCCCCGCTCTACGAGAACGCCAACATCGCCACCGATCACCAGCAGACGATCATGCAGATGCTGACGCGCGTGGCGCAGAAGTACGGCATGGCCTGCCTCCTGCACGAGAAGCCCTTCGCCGGCATCAACGGGTCGGGCAAGCACGTGAACTGGTCGATCGGCTGCAAGCTCGGCAACCTGCTCGAGCCGGGCGAGACGCCGCACGCCAACATGCAGTTCCTCGTGTTCTGCTCGGCGGTGATCCGCGCCGTGCATCTCCACGGCGACCTCCTCCGGGCCGTCGTCGCCGCCAGCGGCAACGACCACCGCCTCGGGGCCAACGAGGCCCCGCCGGCGATCATCTCGATCTTCCTCGGCGACCAGCTCGCCGACGTCTTCGCCCAGATCGAGAAGGGGAAGGCGACGAGCTCCAAGCAGACCGGCACGCTCACCGTCGGCGTCGACACGCTGCCGCCGCTGCCCAAGCACGCCGGCGACCGCAACCGCACGAGCCCGTTCGCCTTCACCGGCAACAAGTTCGAGTTCCGGGCGGTCGGCTCGAGCCAGTCGATCGCCGGCCCGCTCGTGGCGCTCAACACGATCGTGGCCGAGAGCCTCGACCACATCGCCACGGAGCTCGAGAAGGCCACCGGCGGCGACCAGTCGAAGCTCGCCGGAGCGGTCGAGAAGCTGCTCCAGAAGATCATCTCCGAGCACAAGGCGGTGATCTTCAACGGCAACGGCTACTCGCAGGAGTGGCACGCGGAGGCGGCCCAGCGGGGCCTGCCGAACCTCAAGGCCACGCCCGAGGCCCTCGACGTGCTCGTGAACCCCAAGAACATCGCCATGTTCGAGAAGTACGGCGTGCTCTCGGAGCGCGAGATGCGCAGCCGCTACGACATCTACATGGAGCGGTACTGCAAGGACATCAACACCGAGGCCCAGGCCGCCCTGCAGATCGCCAAGACGATGATCCTGCCGGCGGGCTACCGCTACCAGGGCGAACTGGTCGATACGGCGACCAAGCTCAAGAGCCTCGGCCAGTCGGTGCACATGGGCACCCTCGAGAAGCTCACGAAGCTCGTGGGCGGATTCGAGGACACGATCGCGGCCCTCGAGAAGGCTCTCGCCCACCACGGCGCCGCCGACCTCAGGGCCGAGGTGGGGCACTTCCACGACGACGTGATCCCCGCGATGGCGGCGCTCCGCGAGACGGCCGACCAGATCGAGGCGATCCTCCCCGACGACCTCTGGCCGCTGCCCACCTACCGCGAGATGCTGTTCATCAAGTGATGCCCGAGCCGCTCGCCCGGTCGATCGCCGACGAAGCGGGGCGACTGGGGCTCGAGGTTTCCGCCGAATCGAGCCGGAGGCTCGCGGCCTACGCCGCGAGCCTCTGGTCTTGGAACGAACGGCTGAATCTCACCCGGCACACAGACGTGCACACGTTCGTCTCCCGCGACGTGGCCGACGCGGCGGCGATCGAGCCGCACCTGGCCCGGGGCGAGCACGTGCTCGACGTCGGCACCGGCGGTGGCGTGCCGGGCGTGATGCTCGCCATCCTCCGGCCCGACCTGCGCGTGGAACTCTGCGACAGCGTGGCGAAGAAGGCCCGGGCGGTCTCGGCGATCGTCGCGGAGACGGGCCTCGCGCTCCCGGTGCACGCTGCGGCCGGGCAGGCGGTCGTGGCGGCCGCCGTGGCACGGGGCGACCGCTTCGACACGCTCGTCGTCCGGGCGGTGGCGCCGCTCGTGAAGCTTCTCGCCTGGTTCGAACCGCTCGGCGGCGAGTTCGGGCGGATGCTCGTCATCAAGGGCCCGCGCTGGGAGGAGGAGAAGGGGGAGGCCCGGCACAAGGGTTTCGCCAAGCGGGTGACGGTGCGCCGGATCGCCGCCTGGCCGATCCGCGGCGGCGACAACGAGAGCGTGTTGCTCGAAATCCGCCCGAAACCCCCGCTGCGGTGATGAAGCGCGTCGTCGCCGTCGCCGTCGTCGGATGCGTGATCGCCTGTGGCGGGCTCGTGCGGCCGGTGCGGTGGGAGGTCGAGGGGCTGTCGATGGCCCCGGGGCTGATGCCCGGCGACGTGGTCGCAAGCGGCGTGTTTCCGTCGCTCGCCCGGAGGCGACCCGGGCGGTTCGAGCGCTGGACGCTGGCCGCGCCCGACGGGCCGACGGCCGTGAAACGGGTGTGGGGTCTGCCCGGCGAGGTGGTCGGCATCGTCGCCGGGGATGTCGTGGTCGACGGCACGGTGCTCCTGAAACCGCCCCGCGTGCTGGCCGAGATGGCGCTGCCGGTGGCGGCCGTCCCGCAGGCCGCGGCCAGAGGAACGCGCGCGTTCATCCTGCCCGAGCCCGTGTTCGACGACGCCCCCTTCGCCCCCCATGAGCGGCGGCTGCTCACACCGGTGCGGGACGTCGGGCTGGCGGCGGTGATCGACGTGGCGGCCTCGCCCGCCCCGGATCGAGAAGAGGTGGTCGAACTCCGCGTGGCCGACCGCACGGCACGGGCGCGCTTGCCGCGGCCGAGCCGGCACGTCGTCGTGGCAGGCAGGCTCGACGGCGCGTTCGTGGCCGCCGCCTGGTCGCCGGAGCCGGGTCCCGAACCCCGCTCGTGCCTGCCCCCCGGTGCGGGCGCCCTGTGGTCCGTGCACGTCCCCTGGGATCGTGACGCCGCCGTGACGGCGTGCGAGGTCCGAATCGTCTCGCCGGCCGGCAGCGAACCGCGGGCCGTGATCGAACGCGCGGTCGTGTGGCGCGACGTCCACCATCTGCCCCCCGCGGACGGTACGCGGCAGTGGCGACTCGGTCCCGACGAACACCTCGTGCTCGGGGATTATCCCGGGGGGAGTCGCGACTCGCGGCAGTGGGGCCCCGTCGGACGCGACCGGTTTCGCGACCGCCTTTCCACGGTGCGCCGCTGACCCACCATTCCGGTGAGCCGCTCACCGGCCCGGTGAGAGACGCGTTCAGGCCTTGAAAACAAGGCGTTTTCGCCGATCCGCAGCCGCCGGCCGCCGCAGGTCATCACCGCGGTGGTGAAACCGGATTTCGCGGCCGCGCTCGCGGCCGCGCGGGTTGGTCGCGGCGCAACGCGAGTGGCCGCCGGGGGTTGCACGCAGCCGAGTCGAGTGCGCGGCGGTTTGGCACGGCGACTGCATTCCTCCTTTTCGTCGCCGCGGTCGTCGGGCCCGCACGTGGGCCCGAGACGCGACGCACGGATCGGTCGTACGAAGGAGGTGCGAAATGATGATGGTGGCTGCGGTGGGCATCACGTCCGACGTGGTTCCCCCGGATGCAGAGATCGGCCTGCCGCTCCGCACCGTGCGGCGCACGGCGTTGCTCGAGTGCCTCGTCGTGTCGGGTGATCCCGACCGGCGGCGTCGGTTCGAGGCGGCGGTCGACCTGGCCGGGTGGCTCGAGTGTGCGACGCCGGAAACGTCCAGCGAACTGCGCGGGGCGCTCGACCGTGATTTCCAGCTGGTGATCGTCGACGTCGCCGCGCCGCTCGGCGAGCGGGTCAACGACACGGTGGAGATCGCCGAGGAGTTCGCCGCCCGTCCGGGCACGCTGCTGGTGATCTGCGGCTCGGAAGACGACGTCGACGAGGAGCTCTGGGCCCGCCAGCTGGGCGCCTGGCTCTACCTGCCCGGTGTGTGCGATGGCGACAGCCTGACGAGCCTGTGCGTCGAGGCCCGCCGCCTGCGTGATTCGGCCCCGGCGTTCGCCGGCGCCCGGTGATTCGGTTTTCAAGTGTTTCCCACGGTTCATGCCCTGTTTTCCCCGAAGGAGAAGCTCGCCATGTCAGCCCCGTTCCACGCCGACGACGTCGAGATCGACTACTCGTCGCTTCGCATCCGTGACCGCCGCACGAGCGACCACGATTCGCGCCGCACCGCCCAGCCCCGGTACGCCCGCTCGCGGCGTGCCCCGGCGCAGGCCAACGGCATCCACCGCCGCCGCAACAAGCGGTTCGCCTGGTAGTCGGCCCTCGAAGCATCCGTTTCCACACGTCATCCAACGCGTGATCCCATGCCCCGTTCCCATCCAACCCGAGCCAACAGGCCGTCCCGGCTGCGGCTCCGCACGACGTCGCGTCGGCTGCGGGGCCCTCTCGCCCGGCACGCCCGGCGGCGGGTGGCCCGACGGGCGCGGCGCAGACGCGTGTGGATGCACCCCTTCGCCCCCGAGATGCAGGCGGGGAATGTCCACCGGTCGAACGCATCGAACTCCATCCCGAAACCAGGATCCCAAACAATGTCAGCCCCTCGGTTCACTTCCCGGCTTTCGAGCCTCGGCGGCGCGGCGGTCTTCGCACTCCTGGCCGTCACCGCGACCGCCGCGCTCGGCGGCCCGCTGCCCGTGCTGAGCAATCTCAACAACCCGGCCAGTGCCGATTTCGGCACGTATGCCGTGGGCAAAGGATCCCAGAATGGCCCTTGCAGCGCACTGGCTCAGGGTTTTAAAACCGGAACCGACTCCGCCAAACTCAACCTGGAGAAGATCAGGCTCGACCTGTCGTCGGACAGCAGGCTTGCAGGCTTTCCCAAGGTGGAATTGTGGTCGAATAATGCCTTCGGGCTCCCCGGTTCCTGGCTCTCCACCTTCACTGCCGGCGTGCTCGGTTCGGGCACGGTTGCCAGCGCATCCAGCGCGGCCATCCGCGACTTCAACGGCTCGTTTGCCCTCTCGGCAGACCAGTCGTACTGGGTCGTGGTTCGCGATCAGTCGGTGGCAACGGGCCAGTTCTACTGGGACCTCAACGTAGACATCCTCGATCCGCAGCCGGCGAATGGTTCAGGATTTTCCTACCTTGGGGCGGCTCGCAGCATCACCGACGGTAGTACGTGGAGTACGTTCTCAGCAGGCGGGCCCTTGTCGATCGAACTCGTCGCCGTGCCGGAGCCGCCGACGGTGATCCTCGCGGGGCTCGGCGTCGCCGCCGCGGTGGGCCACGGCTACCGCCGCAGGCTGCGGCGGTCGGCCCTGCCCGCTTAGGCGAGCGAAGGGAGCATCAGGTCGGCCTCGTGGAGGAGGACCAGGTTCTCCGAGCGGCAGGCCAGCCGCGCGACGACGTCGGGAGTCGCGGCGTGGCCGAATTCGAGATCTTCGACGGTCGCCTCGTCGAGGTTGGAGAGCAGAACCAGCCGTCTGTCGCCGAGCCCGCGCGCGAGAAAGCGGGTCACGACGGCGTCGGCCACGAGGTCGCGGTCGCCCGAGCGGCAAGCCTCCCGAAGAAGCGGCCGGAGCGGGGCCCCCTGCCGCCAGCGGGTGACAACGGGGCCGGGCGGCTCGACCAGCGTGGTGGCGACGCAGATCGTGCCCCCCGGCCGCGTGACGCGGGCGGCCGCAGCGACGGCCCGGGTCACGGTGCGAAAGCCACCGGCCGTGGTGGATAGCGAGCAGACCGCGGCGTCGGCCGGGCGGGCCACCGCGGGCGCCCAGGCCGCGGCCCGGCCGCGGGCCCGGCGGGCGGCCTCGTCGCCGGTGCCGAACGCGGCGGCGGCGAGCGTGCTCCCGCGGCCGGCCACGACGCGCAGGCACGACGTCGCGCCCAACTGCCACGTGAGCGACCGCAGCGCCGCGAGCCAGCGGGGCAGGGCCCGGCGGCCGTTGCGGGCGAGGTCGAGCAGGAGGTCGTCTGCGCACTCGCGCCGGCCGAAGGCGGGCCACAGTTCCCCTTCGAGCGACCGGCCTCCGAGGGCCGCGTCGAACGACCACTCGCCCACCGTGACGACGAGGTCGGCATCCACGAGCCTGCGCGCGAACTGGAGCGGCCGCCCCGCCTCGTCGGCCCCGAGATACGCCACCTCCGTCGGGGAGTCGGCGCCGTGCTCGTGGGCCGCGTCGAGGCCGGCCGCCGCGGCGCCGGCGTGCAGCTCGGCCACGTCCGGGGGCGGCGTGCCGACCGAGGCGAACTGCGCCGCCACGGCTGCGACCACGTGCCGGGCCTGGGGCACGGCTCCGCTCACGGCGATCACGATCCGGTCGCCCGGCACGGCATGCGCCCGGAGGGGCGGGCCGGCGGGTGGAGCGGCCAGGGCGGCGGCGACGAGACGCTCGGCGGCTGCGCCCGCCACGCCGTCGGGGCCGGCGAGGTCGGCGACGAGGTGCCCCGGCGCGACGTCGAGCACGAGCGGGGCGTCGGCGCCGTAGTCGAGCGTGATCCGGTTCATGTCCGTCATCTTACGGGAACGGGCCGCGGCCGTTCCGATCGTCACGACCGGCATCCCTCCACCACGCGGAGCCTTCGGTGAGCGCAGGCCGCAGGGTCCGCCGATCTTCTCCGGTGGCACGAGCGGCCCGTCGCCGCAGTCGCCCGAGGAGACCGGAGCACGTTTCCGCCATGCGTTCGCTGACCACCGTCCTCGCGCTCGCCGCGCTGCTGCCGTGCCTGTCCGCCTCGGCGGCCGTCGGCGGTGAGACGATCATCGTCTCCGACGACCCCGGCGCCGGGCCGGAGCTCGGATCGCCCGAGGGCTGCGGCTGCCGCGGCGTACAGCGGCCTCCCTGGCACGGCAACGTCCGCGGCCCCGCGTGCGGTCCGGCCTGCTGCCACGGCGGTACGTTCCACGCGAACCCCTGCGGGCAGCTTCACCTGCGACGCTACGCCCGCGAGAACTGCATGACGCTGCCCCCCTGCTTCCCGCGGCTGCAGGGCCTGTTCGCGGAGGGCTCCATGCCGACGCCGCCGCCGCCGGTGTTGCCCCGCTGCCACCAGTGCGGCGCGGTCATCGAGGGAGGATTCTGATCGCGCTGGCTCCTAGGGAGCGAGCCACAGCCGCCCCGCGATCAGCATGGCCGCCGTGACGACGAGCGTGCCCACCACGTCGATGACCGCGCCGCCCGCCATCATGGCCTTGAGCGGCACCCGCCCCGAGCCGTAGACGAGCGCGTTGCAGGGCGTGCTCACCGGCATCATGAAGCCGAGGCTCGCCGCGAACGTGGCGGCGAGCGCCGCCGGCAACGGCTCGTTGCCCGTCGCCCGGGCCAGCGCGATCACCACCGGCACGACCATGGTGGCGCTGGCGGTGTTGCTCGTGAACTCGCTCGTCACCACGGCCACGAGCGCCGCCACGGCCACGAGCACCGTCCCGCTCCAGTCGCCGGCTGGGATCAGCGTGGTGATCGATGTGCCGAGCGCCGCGGCCAACCCCGTCGAGAAGCAGAGTTCGCCCAGGGCCATGCCGCCGCCGTAGAGCAGCACGATGTCCCAGTCGATCCGGGTCTCGTGCCAGGAGAGCGCCCGGCGCCGCCGGCCGTCGCCGGAAGTCCGGTCGCCCGGCAGCAGAAACAGGAGGATCGCGCCGATGAGCGCCGCGACGCCCTCGGGCAGCCGGCGGGTGAGCCAGGCCGAGACCGGGTGGGCCGCCCCCAGGACCACGAGCAGGATGCCCGGCAGCACCCACAAACACACCGTGACCGCGAACGCGACGGCCGTCGACCGCTGCCCCGCCGTCCACGGCCCGAGCCGGCCGCGCTCCTCCGCCACGTAGCCGGCCACCCCCTCGAGCCGGTCGATGCCCGCGGGAAACATCCAGGCGAGCACCCGCACCGCCACGGTCGCCATCACGGTCACGAGCGGCACGCCGATCGCGCACCAGCCGAGGAACGAGACGGCGACGCCGGCCTCGTCGCGGATGAACGTGAGGCCGATCAGGTTCGGCGGCGTGCCGATCGGCGTGGCCAGGCCGCCGATCGAGGCCGCGAACGCCACGCAGAGAAACAGGCTCGTGGCAAAGGCCGGCGCGGGCGACCGGCCTGTCGCTCTCGCTGCAGCCTCCACGGCGCCCAGGATGCCGGAGACGATCGCCAGCATCATCGCCGCGGTGCAGGTGTTCGAAATGAAGGCGCTGATCGCCACCGAGACGGCCGCCACCGCCGCCAGGATCCGCCCGGGCCGCTCCCCGACCCAGGGCACCGAGAGCACGCCGTAGGCCAGCCTTCGGTCGAGCCCGTGCTGCTTGATCGCCTCGGCGATCAGGAACGACCCGATGAACAGGAAGATCAGCGGATCGGCGAATGGCCGAAACACCTCCCTGGCCGGCGCCACCCCCGCCACGACGCAGGCCACCGCCCCGAGCAGCGCCGTCACGGCCAACGGCAGGGCCTCGGTGACCCAGAGCACGATCACCGCGACGACGATCGGCGCGAGCGCCTGCGCTTCGGGGGAAAGGTCCATGGCGGGAGTGTACCCGCGTGCGATCAACCCGGCTCGGGGCTGCCCCGACCGTCTCGCCGGACGTTCGCTGCGCCCATCCATGGGCTCCGCTCACTCGGACTCACTGGCGCTGCGCCATCCTGGCTTCGCTGGTGAGTAACGCCGTCTCGACGGCAGGGGCAGCCCCTCGCCTCCCCGTTCAGAGTTGAGGGAGGCTTCGGGCCACCCGTGTCCCTTGAGCCGGCTTTAGCGACCAGCGCAGCCATGGATGGCGCAGCGCCAGTCGCTAGGAGTGAACGCAGCCCGGAGGGCGCAGTGAACGTCCGGCGAGGGGGATCGGGTGGCCCGAAGCCGGATTGCGGGCGTTGGGCGAGTGATGCTGTGTGCCGCGTTTCTTCAGTACGTCTTGCCGAGCGAGGCCTGTGCGGCGGCGAGGCGGGCGACCGGCAGGCGGAACGGTGAGCAGCTCACGTAGTCGAGCCCCACGTGGTGGCAGAAGATCACCGAGTGCGGATCGCCGCCGTGCTCGCCGCAGATCCCGAGCTTGATGTCCTTGCGGGTCTTCCGCCCCTTCTCCACGGCGATCTTCATCAGCTGGCCGACGCCGGTGGCGTCGATCGAGGCGAACGGATTGGCCTTCACGATTCCCAGCTCCGTGTACTTCGGCAGGAACGTCGCCGAGTCGTCGCGGCTCATGCCGAGGCAGGTCTGCGTGAGGTCGTTGGTGCCGAACGAGAAGAACTCGGCCGTCTCGGCGATCTCGTCGGCCGTGAGGGCGCCGCGCGGGATCTCGATCATGGTGCCCACGAGGTACTTGATCTTCTGCCCGGTCTCCTTCTGCACCTGCTCGGCGACGGCGTGGACGATCTCCACCTGGTTGTCGAGCTCCTTCTTGAAGCCCACGAGCGGGATCATGATTTCCGGCTTCACCTTGACGCCGTCCTTCTGCACCGTGGCGGCGGCCTCGAAGACGGCGCGGGCCTGCATCTCGGAGATCTCGGGATAGCTGATCCCGAGACGGCAGCCGCGGTGGCCGAGCATCGGGTTGAACTCGTGCAGGGCGTGCACGCGGGCCTTCACCGTCTCCACCGGCAGGCGGAGCTTGGCGGCGAGATCCGCCTGGGCCTTGTCGTCGTGCGGCACGAACTCGTGCAGCGGCGGGTCGAGGAAGCGGATCGTGGCGGGCCGGCCTTCGAGGGCCCGGAAGATCCCCTCGAAGTCGTCGCGCTGGTAGGGGAGGAGTTTGGCGAGCGCCTCGCGCCTGGCGTCGAGCGATTCGGCGAGGATCATCTCGCGCATGGCGTCGATCCGGTCGCCTTCGAAAAACATGTGCTCGGTGCGGGTGAGGCCGATCCCCTCGGCGCCGAAGGCGATCGCGTGGCGGACCTGCTCGGGCGTGTCGGCGTTGGTCCGGATGCCGAGCGTGCGGTGCTTGTCGGCGAGCTTCATGATGAAGTCGTAGTATTGGAAGACCTCAGACTCCTCGGGCTTCATCGTCCCGGCGATGAGCACCTGCTGGAGCTCGCTGTCGGCCGTCTTGATGCCGCCGGAAAGCACCTCGCCGGTCGAGCCGTTGATCGAGATCGGGTCACCCTCGCGGAGCGTCTGCCCGGAGCAGGTGAGGGTGCCCTTCGCGTAGTCGATCTGGATGGCGCCGGCGCCGGCGACGCACACCTTCCCCATCTGCCGGGCCACGAGGGCCGCGTGGCTCGAGACGCCGCCGCGGCTGGTGAGAATGCCCTCGGCGGCGATCATGCCGCGGAGATCCTCCGGGGAGGTTTCGACGCGGGCGAGCACGACCTTTTTCCCGGCGTGGGCGAACTCCTCGGCCTTGGCGGCGGAAAACACGAGCTGGCCGGTGGCGGCGCCCGGTCCGGCCGGGAGGCCCGAGGTCATGAGCCGGCCGCTTTTCTTGGCCGCCTCGTAGTCGTGGCGGTCGAAGATCGGGGCCAAGAGCTGCGAGAGCGCGTCGGGGTCGGCCGACTGGATCGCGTGCTCCGGCGACATGAGCTTCTGCTTCACCATGTCGTGGGCGATCTTCACGTAGGCCAGCGCCGTCCGCTTGCCGTGCCGCGTCTGCAGCATGTAGAGCTTCTTCTTCTCGACCGTGAACTCGAAGTCCTGGACGTCGCCGAACTTCTTCTCGAGCCGCTCGCGGACCTTCTCGAGCTGCTTGTAGGTGGTGGCGAACTCGGGGTCGTGGGCCATCTCGGCGACGGGCTTCGGCGTGCGCACGCCGGCCACGACGTCCTCACCCTGTGCGTTCACGAGATACTCGCCGTAGAACACGTCCTCGCCGGTCGCCGGGTCGCGGGTGAAGGCCACGCCGGTGGCGCAGTCGTCGCCCATGTTGCCGAACACCATGCTCTGCACGTTGACGGCCGTGCCCCACTCGTCGGGAATCTTGTACTTGCGGCGGTAGATGATCGCCCGCTCGTTCATCCAGCTGCCGAACACGGCGCCCACGGCGCCCACGAGCTGCTCGAACGGATCCTGCGGGAAGTTCTTGCCGGTCCGTTCCTTGATCAGCTGCAGGTATCGCTTGATGAGCTCGCGGAGGTGGGCCTCGGTGAGGTCGGTGTCGTGGTGGATGCCGAGCTGGTGCTTGAGCCCCTCCATCACCTCCTCGAACGGCTCGTGCTCGTTCTCGTGCCGCTTCTGCACGCCCATGACGACGTCGCCGTACATCTGGATGAAGCGGCGGTAGGAGTCGTAGGCGAACCGGGGGTTGCCGGTGGCCTCGGCGAGGCCGACGACGGTCTCGTCGTTGAGGCCGAGGTTGAGGATCGTGTCCATCATGCCCGGCATGCTGTCGCGGGCGCCCGACCGCACGCTCACGAGCAGGGCCCGCGTGGGGTCGCCGAACTTCTTGCCCGTCTCCTTCTCGAGGAGCTTGACGTAGGCGGCGATCTCGTCCTCGAGGCCCTTGGGGAACTTCTTCTTGTTGTCGTAGTAGTCGATGCAGACCTGGGTCGTGATCGTGAAGCCGGGGGGCACGGGGAGGCCGATCTTCGTCATCTGGGCGAGGTTCGCCCCCTTGCCGCCCAGGAGCGGCTTCATCGTGCCGTCGCCGTCGCACTTCTTGGCCCCGAAGTAATAGATCATCCGGCCCGACTTTCCGGCCTTGCCCTCGGACTTCGACGACTTCTTGCCGGCGGACTTCTTCTTGAGGGTGGTGGCCATGGGGCGCGAGGGACCTTTCCAGAAGGGGATGGGAACCGGGCGAACGGCGGGTTTCCGCCGGAAAACTCGCCAGAATCTACGTTCGGGACGCAGGGCCGTCAACGAGCGGCTAGACCGGATCCGACTTCGGTGTAGCACCGGCTTCGGGGCGGCAAAAGTCGCTCGCTCCGCGAGTCCTTGCGGATTGTCGCGTGGGCCGCGGCGGCCCAATGCTCCTCGAGCGTTCGCCGACCCCTCGCCTACGTCACCTGATCCACCAATCCGTCGCTCCAGCTATCTCGGATAAGCTCTAGTCGTGCCTTCCGAGCCACTTTTCCCGGATGCGCTCGAGCGTGCCGTCCTCGCGCATCCGCAGGATCGCCGCGTTCAACTCCTCCCGCAGGGGGCTCCCCGCGGGCAGGCCGAGGCCGTAGTCGAACGACTCGAAGACGGGGCCCACGAGTCGCACGTCACCCGTGCCCGACTGCGAGGCGAGGAACATCAGTTGCTGATTCTCGCCGACGACCGCCTCCACCGTGCCGAGCTCGAGTGCGTCGAACGCCTCGTTCAGCGTGGTGAACTCCCGGGCAATGCCCCCGCGCTGCCGCACCGCCGGAACCGTCACGGCGGCCCGCTGGCAGCCCACCGTGCGGCCGGCGAGGTCGCGCGGAGAGTGGATCGAGCCGGCGACCTGCTCCGCCGTGAGCGTGGCGGTGAGCACGCTGGTGAAGGCGGCGCCGAGCACGATGCCGCCGACCATCCACGCGAAGGCGAGCGTTCGGCCGAGGACGCCGTCGACGTGCTTGTCGTCGCAGCCGCCGGTGACGATCGTCGAGGCGATCCACCACATGGCCTCCCACACTCCCCGGGGATAGGAAGGCGGAAAGGACGCCGGGTTGTGCCGCCGTTCGAGCCACCAGAGGAGGTGGCCCGAGAGCAGGGCGAGGCCCAACACGAGCCCGAGCAGCGCGAGGAGCTGCCAGGAGAGCAGCGACTCCAGGGCCGAGAAGAACCCCGTGCTCGTGCGCGGCCGCACCGCGATGCGGAGGCCCGAGTGGGCGATCGGATGCGTGAGATCGACGATCCGTTCCCGCTCCTCGGTGATCGCCAGCGGCCCGAGCGCCACGTCGGCCCGTCCCGCGGTCAGGCATTCCAACAGTTGCTGAAAGCTCGTTTCACGCACGAAGTCGGTCGCCACTCCGAGCCGGCGGGCGAGGTCGTCCCAGATCTCGACGATCACGCCGGTGGGTCGCTCGCCCGTCCACTCGACGGCCGCGGCGATCGGCGTGACCGCGACCCGCAGCCGCCGCCCTCCCCCGTCGTCGGCGGCCACCGAGGCCCCGGCGGCGGCGAGGAGGAGGGCGACGAGCGGTAGCCGGCGACGCACCCGCATCATGGCCGTGCCCTCCCGGGCCCGCGGCGGGTCGCGGCCGCCACGAGCCCGACGCCCGCCGCGAGCGCCACCACGGCCCCGGCCACCGCCCAGCCCGGCAGCGGGGCGAGGGTCGAGGTGTCGCCCTGCTCGACGGCCGCCCCCAGGCCGGGCACGTCGCCGGCCAAGGCGAGGATCGCCAGCGGCGTGGAATTGTGGGCGAGGTGGCAGATCACGGCCGGCAGCAGGCTGTGCGTGCGCACGACGAGCCAGCCGAGCACGAGCCCGACGACGAACGTCTGCGGCATCCGTTCGGGCAACAGGTGAAAGAGCGCGAACGCCGCCGCCTGCACGACGACGGCCGCCCACACCCGCGCGGGTAAATGGCTGCGGCCGAGGAGCCCGGCGAGCATCCAGCCGCGGAAGAGCAGCTCCTCGCACACCGCCGGCACGACGGCGACGAGCGACCACCCGAGCCACCACGGCTCGCGCGTGATCAGCTCGATGAGCCGGGCCGAGAGCCGGCGGGCCTCGTCGGTCAGTCCCGCCGACCGCACCTGGAGCAGCACCGCGGCCCCGATCACGAACAGGGACGCCCCGAGGAGGGCGGCCCCGAGGATCAAGGCGGCCGAGCCGGCCCCGCGGCCGGGCCAGCGCAGCGAGAAGGTCGTCCGCAGGTCGACCCGCTGCCACCAGAGCAGAAGAGCCAGCGGCCCGAGCACGGCCACCGCCTGCTGCAGCGGGATGGCGAGGCGCAGGTCGGCCGGCGCGAGGCCCTGCGAATACCAGATTCCCGCGAAGCCTGCCAGGATCGGGAGGAACGCCTGCACCGGGTTCGGCCGCGAGCGCGGGGCGGGGCGATGCAGGGCCGCGCCGGCGACGTCCTGCCCCCGGAAGAGCACGTCCTCGTCGGCGAGCGCATGGGCCGTCAGCTGCAGGAGCAGCCAGGTCACGAGACCCGCCGAGGCGAGCGACACCCCGAGCATCACGAGGACGGTGGCCGCCGGGGCCGGGGGTGCCGCGGCCGAGCCGAGCGCGGCCTTGGTGACGGCGATCTGCCCGGCGAACGGCACGGCCGCCAGCAGCGGGCCCCCCCGCGTGCCCGGCAGGAGCACCGCGCCGGCGACCGCGCTCACGAGCAGGATCACGGGCGTGAGCGTGTTCTGGGCCTCCTTGCCGCTCTTGGAGGCGGTCGTGACGGCCAGGCAGGTGGCGGCCGCCACCGCCGCCATGCCGGTGAATGCGACGACCGCCGCGGCGGCCGCCACCGCGAGCGGGCCGGCCGGCAGCGCGGCCGACAGGCCGGCCGGCAACGAGCGCACCGTCACCGCCGCCGTGGCGGCGATCGACACCACGTTGGCGGCCAGCGTGGCCAGCGTGATCGCGAACACCCCCAGAAACTTGCCCAGCACCACGTCGGAGAGCCGGCAGGGGGCGATGAGCAGCGTCTCGATCGTGCCCCGCTCCTTCTCGCCGGCGATCGCGTCGATGGCCGGGTAGAAGGCGCCGGTGAGCGTGAGGACGGTGAGCAGCACGAGCACGCCGCCGGCCAGCGGCGCGAGGACGTCGTGGGCCGGCGGCGGGCCGGCCCCCTCGTCGCCGGTGAACGCGACGTCGACCGGCTCGAGCAGCGTGGCCGGCAGGCCGGCCCGGGCCACGCGGGCCCGGGCCACGTCGCGGGCGAACGAGCGCATGAACGCCTGGAACTGCTGGCGGAGCGGCTGGGACGCGGGCCGCTTCGCCGACACCCGGGCCGCCAACCGCACGCTGCCGGTCGAGACGAGATCGGCGAGCAGGCCGCGGGGGGCGTCGATCCACAGGTCGATCGCACCCTCGTCGAGGGCCCGCCCGGCCGCCGATTCCTCCACCTCGAGGCAGGCCACGCCGGCGGGCCAGCCGGCCCGGTCGCTCTCCGGCGTGCGCTCGAGCGTCCGGCCGACGAGCGCGGCGAGGCCCGGGGCGTCCGGCCCCGAGAGCCCGAGATGCACCGTGGCCGGCGCGGAACGGGCCTCGATCTCGTGCGTCGCCGTGCGCAGGCCGAGGGCCGTGGCGAGGGCGAGCAACGGATACATCACCATCGGGAGCAGGAGGGTGATCACGAGCGTGCGCCGGTCGCGCACGAACTCGAGCAGGTCGCGCCGGGCGATCGCCAGGGCCGCCGCGAACGACGATGGCTGGCCGTCGGGCGTCATCGGGCCGCCCCCCGGACCGCCGCGGGCGGATCGATCGCGGCGAAGAACGCGTCTTCCAACTCCCCGGTGCGGCCCGGCAGCCACTCGGCCACGAGCGCGTCGCGGGTGCCCGAGGCCACCACGGCCCCGCCGTGGATGACGACGAACCGGTCGCACCGGGTTTCGATCTCGTGGAGCCGGTGCGTGGAGAGCAGGATGGCGTGCCCCTCGGCCCGCAGCCGGGAGAGCAGCACGAGCAGGTCGCGGGCGCCGACCACGTCGAGGGCGTTCGTCGGCTCGTCGAGCACCAGCGCCGGCGGATCGTGCACGAGCGCCCGCCCCAGCGACACCCGCTGCCGCTGCCCCGAGGAGAGCCGGCCCGCCGGCCGGTCGGCGCACGCGGCGAGATCGAGCTCGTCGATGAGGCCCGCCACGCGGTGTGGCAGCTCGGCCGACGGAATGCCGTGGAGCAGGCCGAACGACGTGAGGATCTCCCGCGGCGAGAGCCGGTCGGGGACGCCCGTCGTGGCCGACACGTAGCCGAGCCGGCGGCGCACGCCGACCGGGTCGTGGCCGACGTCGCAGCCGGCCACCCGCGCCGTCCCCGCGGTGGGCCGCAGAAGCGTGGCGAGCATGCGGAGCGTCGTCGTCTTGCCGGCACCGTTGGCGCCGAGCAGGCCCACCATCTCCCCCGCGTGCACGGCGAACGACACGCCGTTCACCGCCCGGACGACGCTGCCGTCGCCGGCGTGGTAGTGCTTGACCAGCCCGGCGACCTCGATCGCGGGATCCTCGGGCACGCTACTGCTCCATGACCTCGGCTTCCTTCGCCTTGGCGAGGTCGCCCACCTTGGCCTCGTAGTTCTTGGTGAGGTCCTGCACCTTCTCGTGCGTCAGGTCGCGCTCGTCCTCGGTGAGCGTGCCGTCTTCCTTCTCGGTGTCGGCGGCCTTGTTGCCGTCGCGGCGCACGTTGCGGATGGCCACGCGGGCCTCCTCGGCGAGTTCCTTGATCCGGGCGGTCATCTTCTTGCGGACGTCGGTGGAGAGGGCGGGGATCGTGATCCGGATGAGCCGCCCGTCGCTCTGCGGGTTGAGCCCCAGGTCGGCCGCCTGGATCGCCTTCTCGATGTCCTTGATCGTGCCCGGGTCGAACGGCCGCACCACGATCTGGTTGGGCTCGGGGGCGCCGACGCTGGCCAGCGCCTTGATCGGCGTGGGCGAGCCGTAGACCTCGACTTTCAGCGAATCGACGAGGCCGGGGTTGGCCCGGCCGGTGCGGATGCCGGTGAGCGCGTGGCGGAACACCTCGACCGCCTTTTCCATGCGTTCCTCGGCGTCGAGCAGGATGTCGTCGGCGGGCATCGCGGGGCTCCGGGGTGGGGGTCGGTGGCGACGGGCGGATTGTCGCAGGAGCGGCCCTGCAGCGGCAAGCGGCGTCAGCGGGTCATCCCACGATCACGGTCGGCCGCCTGGCGGGGTCGGTGATCGCCTTGTCGAGCAGGTCGACGACGCGGTTGGGGATGTCGCCCTGCCCGAAGAGCACGTAGTCGAGCGCGAGCTTCAGGCTGCCCCCCTTGCTCCAGCCAAAGATGATGTCGAGCGGGGCGCCCCCCTTGGTCATCTCCATCGCCACCTGGGCGATCGTGTGCGACACCGACACCACGTCCCGCGCCACGATCACGAACCGCGTGCCCTCCTGGCGGGCCGAGATGATCGGCGCGTTTTGAAACTCGCTCACGTCGCCGTAGTGCACCTCGAGGAACACGATCGGCACGTTCTCCGGAATCCGGTGCTTGCGGCGGATCTCCGCCTCCTTGTCGGCGAGCGACCGGCTGCCGGGGCGGTGCGGCACGAGCACGCGAAAGGCCCCCTCGACGAGGATGTCGGTCCAGAGCATCCTCTCGGCGTCGTCGGCGAAGCGGAACTCCTTGAGCCGCAGCTCGTCGCTCCGCCACGCGCGCGACGAGAACGAGATCGCCATCACCGTGGCGATGAAGATCGACGCGATGATGATGCCGTCGGGCCGCTCCATGATGTTCGCGATCGTGGTGTAGACGAACACCAGCGTGATCAGGCCGAAGCCGAGCCGCTGGGCCTGGAGGGCCGGGCCGTGATGGGGCTCGGGCCTGCGCCGCAGCTCGTGCACGAACGACGCCACGCAGGCGCTCGTCATGAGCACGAGCACACCGGTGGCGTAGGCGCCGCCCTGGGCGGAGACGTCGGCCCGGAAGGCGAGCGTGACGAGGAGGTTGATCACCGTGAACGCGATCACGAGCGGCCGATACGCGCCGGCCCACTCGGGCGCCATGCCGTAGCGCGGCAGGTATCGCGGCACCATGTTGAGCAAGCCACCCATCGCGGAGGCGCCGGCGAACCACAGGATCAGGATCGTGCTCAGGTCGTAGAGCGTGCCGAACACGCGGCCGAACAGCGGGCAGACCGGGTGCGGGCTCTCGCCGTGGGCGAGGTAGGCGAGCGCGCGGTCCATCGCCTTCCCCTTCACCGGCTCGAGCCTGAGTTCCTCGGCCGGGATCAGCGTGTCGGTGCCGGTGATGAGCGACGAGCCCACCAGAAAGAACGACATGATGACGGCGGCGACGAGGAGCAGCCGGCGGGTGTTGGCGATCCGGGCGGCGGCGTCGTCGGGGTCGGCGTCGGTGCCCTTCACGAGATGGATGTGGAGCACGCCGGTCTCGAATCCGGAGAGCCCGAGCGCCAGTTTCGGGAAGACGAGCACGGCGATCCCCATCGCCACCCACGGGCCGGTGCCCGAGAGCGGCGCGTGCTCGAGGTGGTAACGGCCCGCATGGATCTCGCCGAGCCAATGGGGCACGAGCGTCGGGTGGCCGAGCAGGTAGACGAGCCCGGCGACCACCACGATGAAGGAGAGCCCGAGGAAGGTGGTGACGAGCACCGTCGCCAGCCCCACCACCTCGCCGTAGCCCTTCAAGAACATCGCCCCGAGCAGCACGAGCAGGAACATCGTCGTGCCCATCTGCCCCTGGAGCCAGGCGGGCACGTGCTCTTCGTAGATCGGGTTCGAGATCAGGTGGGCCGCGGCGTCGGCCGCCGAGAGCGTCTTCGTGATCACGAAGTCGGTGGCGGCGAAGCCGATCAGGACGAGCACCACGAGTTTCGCCCCCCAGCCGCGGAACATCCGCTCGATCATGCCGATCGAGCCCACGCCGTCGGGCGTCTCGCCGGCCACGTGCCGGTAGATCGGCAGGGCCCCGAAGAGCGTCACGAGCACGAGCACGAGCGTGGCCAAGGGGGCCAGCGTGCCCGCCCCCTCGAACGCGATCGACGGCTGGTAGCCGAGCGTGCTGAAGTAGTCGACGCCGCACAGGCACATGATCAGCGGCCACGCGTAGTGGCGGTGATCATGGGACGACTGGGTCACGTGCGGCTCCTGG
>Ga0214923_10001535_pt1 | contig 32663 bp, 15 predicted proteins | sample LL1510_MetaG_FD_177993 | JGI IMG/M metagenome (GOLD analysis project Ga0214923, IMG submission 177993) | Freshwater microbial communities from Lake Lanier, Atlanta, Georgia, United States - LL-1510 | ecosystem: Environmental > Aquatic > Freshwater > Lake | place: USA: Georgia | collected...
AATTATCATCTATCTTAGATTAAGCAATCATAGCGTCTATATCATTCGCGCTATATAGCTTAGTTTTTATAACTTCTCTTAGTTGAGATTTATCTTCGGCGGTAATTATCGGAATATTACCGGCTTTTATATATGTAGCAATATAGATCTTACTTATATAGATGATACCTTCGTCCATAATTATATATACATATGGATTCATAAATTTAACTATCTTAAGGTCTTCTTCTTTGATCTTTGTTTCTTCTGTAAACTCGCGAATAGCAGTATATAAATATGCTTCATTATTATTAGAGCGGCCTTTAGGTATCTCTATAATATCTGAAGAATCGCGGGTAGACGCGTTATAAAGTCCTTCAAATACCGCTTTGACTGAAGGATTAACAGATTTATTGTTAATTATAAAGTTGCGGATATGAAGCTTCTCTTTACATGTCATCATATCTAATCGCGCTTTAGTGAAAGCAAGATTAATATCTTGTGTTTCATTTAATATATGAATCGCCATTCTATAAGCATATGTAAATATCTTAGTCACAAGTACAACTTTATTACCTGCTTTGTTGAAGCAGAGAATTCCATGAGATGTAACAACTTTGCAAGATTCAGGTCTATTTATCGAGGTTGACATATTTAAGCAAGGAGGTACAACAGAGAATGTTGTAGTAGATATAATATATGAAGAATATTTCAAATTTTAATGATATATATATTTATAGAAAATGAATGCAAGTGAGGAGTAAAAAAAGAAATAAGACTGAATAGTGACTTTTTTTGTACTTTTCTGGTTTGATGTAATGAGTTGTGATTGATTGTGATTGATCGTGTATGTGTTTATCAGATGATCAAAGTGCGATCATTGTTCAACCTTTGCGCGATTTACTCCGAGTAACTATCGCCGCTGTGACTGCTCTGGACATCAGAGTCTCTTGAGGACATCATGGGCTGCTTTCCGTTGCGAGGTGGGTATCCTTTATTGCTTTTGAGTGCGGTATTGACATGATTGGCAATCTTGTTCTTCTGGAAATTGCCCAACTTGTTACCATGTGGCGTCATTTCTTGAGGAACATGGGCGGGTTTCACTCCTGAATCTTCAGCTGTGTAACTGAAAAGTCGGGTGATGAAGTTGCCAGGATATTCATCGAGCTGTCCGGCGAAGTATCTATCGCCGACTTCTGACTCAAGAATTGCAACTTTGACACCATTGGGCATATCAAGAAGCTTGGAATCATCAACTTGTTGTGCTCGGAGCAAATTGACCAGCAAAATCGGCAACCACTGGACACCAAGAGCTCGATTGATCGAAAACTTTGGCATCGCGAATGGCTGCATCACTTGCATTGATGGACAATATGAGAACAATCCATCTTTGCTAGACTTTGTAGCTGTGCAAAGACTTGCGATCTCGTGGAAATCGAGAAAGAGACCGTCTTCAGATCCATCAGAACTTGTGGCACAGGCTTTTGCGAAGAAATGCGCGAGCTTGTGGTCACGAGAGAACTGCGGGCTTTTTTCACAGCTGCGGAGAATGTCTGCAACTATCTCGTGGAAGTCAAATGTATGAAGCGGTTGATTGTTTCGCATTTCGGGCGATCGAGAGACGTAGATCCTGACAAGCTCATGAAAGGCGCATTTGATGATATAAATCACCATTCGCGACATGTAAGCGAGCTGTTGTGCGTTGCAAGTGTCTCGCGAATCGAACAATCGGACACATCCAAATGCATTCTGGAGATAGCTTTCATTGGTCACATTCGCATAGAATCCTTCATCGCAGATTGTATTCTTTGAGTTGAAAGGCTGCGCGGATGGGTCAAATGGAAGCCGATCCTTGAAATTCGTGAGAACTCGGCAATTGGTCATTCCATTGAACAGGTAACCAAATTCAGCAAGTATGTTTGACAAATTTGCTTTGCAGCGCTCTTGTTCTTCGTCATCTTCATCGGCCCAATCGGAACTTGAAACTTTCTTGGCAACTTTTGGTCCTTTGACAACCGTTTCGTCGATCTTGGGGGACTTTTGCTCTGCCAAATACTCCTTGACGTTTGGGTTCTCTGGGTTACTTGCAACATAGATGTTCCAAATATCAGCTAATCTCTTGAACTCGGCGGCTGAACGATGTTCAACTGCTTTGGTCACGAAATCAACTGACTTGTTCTCAAGCAGTGTTGCACAAACTCGGAGTTGGTCTGGCCAATCGGTATTTTCTGCAGCTCCTTTGTTGTTTTTGACAACAACATATGAGTCAACGCTTATGCGAAGCTTCAATTGAAGATGCCCAAGAGAATCGGTCGGAGGGTACTCGTGTTCGTCATTGTCGACAATTGCTGATCCATAGGATCTTTCATCGCCGTCGGGATTGACCAACGTCTTCTTGATTGCTTCGTGTGCTTCAGCAATCTTCGTGGCGAGCCACTTATGGGGGTTCTCTGGGACTGGAGGCGCAAGCGCTTTTTTTATCCATGGGGACATCTCGCGCAAAGCTTCATCAGTTACCTGATTCAACTTGCCAGTTCGAGCACTGATGTAATCACTCACAAACTTTTTTGCGGCAATAGAAAATGTCTTTTGGACATATTTGCCACTGCTTTCAGGAGCTGCAGAGTCACATGCTTCAAGAACACTGTTCCAGAAGATGGCAGATACATCGGGCTCGCTGGTGATGTTCAGATACAGCGCTTCAGGACATGCTTTTACAACTGACTCGATAATTGCGCTGAATCGTGAGAAATCAATCTTATTCGCGACCCATTTAGCAGCAAGACTGCTGCAGATCTCGATGTCAATATTGTTACCAGGGGTAACAACAAAGCCGGTTGATTTGATAACTTGGGATCGGAAGGTTTCAGCGTTGGATGCGGAGACGGAGGACATATTTTCGGAAGTATTTAACTGAGTAAATCTGCGAAGACAACTATTTATATTATATTTCATTTTTTTATTTCTTAGTCTATAGTACTACAGGCCTAGATATATGTATAAATCTAACAATCCAGAAGATATAGTCAATAATAGTCAAGAATTCCTCATTTTAGAGGGGTCTACGGCGCCTACTATTGGTAAGGACACGCGGGGTATATTTGAGTTTAATGCGCATCAGATATTTACTAAAAACTATGTAAACCCCTTTATGCCTGTTAAGCGGGTACATCTTAAGAGCGGCACTGGTATAGGCAAGACTATAGCCGCGATTCTGTCCGCGATTGAATTTATCAACAATGGGCGGCCGGTTCTTATCATTACTTTCTTAGAGCAGCGCTTTATTGATGAATTGACCAACCGCGTTGAATTTGGCTTTATAACCCGCGACGAACTTCATCAAATGGAAACTCTCAAAGGAATGTTAAATGAGAGTAGTGATGAATCAGTAGAAATTCAGCTTAAGATGTTGCGCTCTACAATTAAGAAGCGATTCAGCAATAATATAAATATACAAGGATATAAGAAGTTTATGCACGAGTTATTTGGCACAGATGCTTCGCAGAAGTCAACGCTCAATATCTCACTGATTGAGAAGTACAGAAACGGGCTTATTATTTATGACGAGAGTCAGAATGCGTATAATACAGAAGAACAAAATACCTGGGGTAATGCAATACAGGTAATAACTAACGTACTTGGGCCTAATGTGCATACACTCTCTATTTCCGCGACTCCTGTTACTGTTTCCAGCGAATTGCGAGACTTTCTGCAACTTCTTACTATGACCAACGGAATAGATATATCAAAGTTGCAGAGTAGCTTAACTAATCGATCGGCCGCGGAAGTAGAATCCGTTATTAATTCTATCATAAACTTTACTCATCCCGAGATCAAAGACTATGCACTTCCTGATATAATCACATCAAAAACAGTTACACTCGCGGACTTATCAACTATACAGCCGTTTCTTGAGAACTTCTTAAAAGGCAAAATCCTGTTTTTGCCGGACACCCTGCTTACTAGTATCCCGCGGCGAGTCACAATGGGCGAATCTATCCCCGGAGTTCGCTATCTGAAGTTTGACCGGATCAAAATGAGCGCGGACCAGGAGTTCATGGCTCGCAAATTCCCCACTATATATCATCTGCGCGATATCGGCGGATTTATTGCCGACTACGAAGCGAATCTTGATAAATATGCGCCCGACATACCAAAAGGAATAAATGCAGTTAATAATACTAATAAAGCAGATACTATATCAAAGATAGGAGATATAGAGCGACTTACTAAGAAACAGGATATTGCTATATCATCAGATGCAGCCACTGCGACTGAAGTCAAGATTAAAGCGGATTTAACTAATGGAGAAGATATCTTAGAAGATAATACTATCGTAGTTACTGATACATTTGAAGGGATTGAGGGCGGACAAATTGCAGAGATATCAGGCGGATATTTTAGAGATACAGAATTAACTCTATTACAACATTCGCGCTATGAGAAATATTGTAAGATGAATGGTATCAAAATAGTAAAGACTGAACACGGGCAATATATATCTGGAGCTGTACTGCGATATGAGTCGCTGGGTAAGTTCTCGCCTAAATACAAACGCATGTTTGATATAGTTATTGCATCAGAAGTAGGCAAAGTATTAATATATCATAATGAGATACATAACTCCGGAGTTTTAACTATTCAAGAAATAATGCGTGAGAATGGAATTATAGGAATGACAGAACTACCAAATGAATATACTCTATGTACATACTGCCTTAAAAATAACCGAGATGCTATACATAGTAATTATTCTGCTAAAGAGGGCAAAGATAAAGCCGCGGCGGCGTCGTCATCTACATCTGCTGCCACAAACTATCCATTTGATATAACGGCGCCTCATCGGTTTGTGCCTGCGCGGTTTACTATGATACACTCTATACTATCAAATAGTGCCGCGCGTAACAACTTAGAACTATTCAATCGCGTATCAAATAAGTGGGGCGAAGAATGTAAGATTTTGATAGGATCGCGCAAGATCAGAGAAGGTGTAGATTTTAAGGCGGTAATGACTCAGATTATATTAAGTATGCCAAACAGTATTCTGATTTATTTACAACTAATAGGGCGGACTGTGCGCAATTTCTCCCACAACGATATGCCGCCAGAATTACGTTATGTGAAGTTGCATACATTAGTATCATCATTCGCGGCGGATAGTGGGATGAGCGGAGAGTTATCAGCAGAAGAACAAGATTATATGAATAAGGTACAGGATTATATGATAGTGCAGCAATATGACAAAATCATGAATAGAGTCGCGGTAGATATTCATATACTTGATACTGCAAAACGTATGTCTGAAAAAGTGCGCGCAAATAATGAGCTAAACGGAGTCGCCGAAGATATTGGCCCGCTTACTTACGATGCTCCTGGACGCGAATTAGTGGCGCGGGATATGATTAAGAACGCGACTTATCTCGCGCTAGAACGATATGACGAAGAGGTAGACACATTGCGCTATCTGATTGGATATGCATTTACTAAGTCGCATATTTGGAGAATAGAAGATATGTGGAATTTTATACAGAAACAACCAGGAACTCCTAATCCAGCAAACTTTAACTTTAAATACTTTTTAAATGTGCTTCATACTTTCCCGCGGACCAACTTGTTGTCAGATTATGTTTTGCTGGGAATAAATGATATAGAGGACTTCTATAAAGTCGGCGCAAAGAAGCTCAATACAAAGTTCTCGCACTTTTACCTAAATAAAGCAACTACACTCGCGGTCAATATTATGGAGCATGTCGCGGGTCTCAATGGCGGAATTGCGCGCTTATCTTTGTTAAATTGTTATAAAATATATGAATCTTATTTCTTTGAGATTCATCTTGATCTGCTGCGATCTACCCTTTCTGATGCGAGTGTTGGGGCTGAAGCAAAACGTCGCCGCGAATATGTTCTTGCATTCTATGCTAATATATTTAAACTATTTACACAAAAAGATCTTGGGTTCTCTACAGGAGTTGGTAAAATAATTGGATATTATTATGATGGCAATATACATTATTATAACATGAATGTTTGGTCTACTATTCCTTATCTGCTAGAAGTCATTGAGAACAATATCGTGATTGGGCAATATACTAATAATATGAAGTTTAAGATTCGTGACCCTATTAATAAGCAAGAAAAAAATATAGGAGACGCGCGTAAGCAGATAGAAGGCATAGTTTGTCAAAGTAAACAAAAGGAAGATATATTATATTACATCAACAAATTGTCAATAAAGATAGTAGGCCCGCCAAAGATAGGTAATTTATGCACAATATTGCGCGAAGAGTTAATCCGCCGCGAGTCTATCAAAATGAACAAAGTTAAATGGGTATATTTATATTAGTATATCGCGCGCGATACATTGTGTTATAGCGGGGCAAATTGCGCGGGAGTTCTTAGGAGAACACGTAGAAACCCGGCGTTAATATGAGCCATCATCTTCAGCAAACATAGGTCCGGGTTGAGACCTATTTATTGATGCATTTTTTTCGGCTGCATATTTTGACAACCATTGCGCCTGTTTCATTTCTATACTATTGATTTTGGCCGCGAGAGATGATACTGGGCGATCTCCTGTATCTACCGAATCATCGCTGCTATTAAATGAAGAAAACATATCAGTTTGTTTATAAGCCGCGTATATACAGAGACATATAATTATAATCACAATAAGCGCGGCTAATGCTGATTTGAGCTTACTACTCATAATAGACCGCGCGCTTGTTTTGATAGTATTTTTGATAGTATCGAGATTGACCATTTTAATGGCGCGTTTAAAATTAGTGTGTAAAAAAATAAATATTAAATAGCTTTAGCTAATTAGTAGTCAGCTAATTATATAGTTGATCAATTAGTGAGTTAGTATTTAACTATAAGTACAAGTCAAGTTTGTAGTTTGTAGTTTGTAGTTTGAGGGCACATTTAGAGTTGTGCGGCCAAATCCTTATCAGTGAATCCTTGTCGGTGGCTGCTCATCTTGAAGTTTGATTGCCCATTGTCACCACCGGGGCTAATATTGGCAGCAAGAGAGTCTTGTCCATAAACAGAGGAAGTAGTGCATGCTCCCCAAGAGTTATTTTGTTCTCCAGTTCCATTTCTGATAGAGAGGGCAATAGTGCTTGGTGGGGCAAACTCAGACTTCTTTTCTTTAGCGTCATCCTTGGAAGGAGCTTCAGTTTCACGAGCTTCACTCCAGTTTGGCAATTGAGTGTATGCAATTCGGAAAGACATCAAATTATATAGCCAAGTATCTCTATACTTTCCATCAGGACTTTCCTTTAGAGTTTTTCCGACTATCAATTGTTCTCCCATAAGAAGGAACATGACTACAAGTAGTGTGACAAGAACTGCCAATAGAGTACAACGATGATTTTCTGAAAGTGGACCCATCTCCTTTTGATTATTACCTTGATTAGTTTAATAATCTAAACAAAAAATATAAAAAATGAAATATTTTATTATTTATTATATATCTAATATTAAATGTCTGAAGCTGGATATACTGATGAACCATACATTTACTACTTACACGCGTATGCTCTGATGGTATATAGAGGATTTAACTCGGTAACCCCTAAATTAGAGAAACAAGATTTCTTTAATATACTAAAGAATGAGAAATATATCAAAATAGTAGGTACAGTTAAAGACGAATCGCGTGCATCTTCTCTGAATGCTAAACATACAGATACTCTTAATATAGTATTCTTTGATACCGGGAAGAATACAATCACAGAAGGTAAGATAAACGCGCTATTTGCAGCAAACTTTGATATTGATACTATATACATTATCAAAAATGTGGCTAACTTCCGCAAAAAATGCGAAAAACATGCCGCGAGTAGTGGTAAAAAACCCAAAGGTCGCGCCGAGTATGGTCAGCCGAATTGGTTAATGGCTAATATGACAAATAATATATACATGTCTCATTGCGAATTAGTGACTCCTGAAGAATTACGCATGTTTGTCGCGGAAGAACATCATGAGCGCGAAGACTTATCAGAAATACAGATGCGCGATGTTAGCATGTTCTGGCATGGATTCAAAGTAGGAGACGTTATCAAAGTTAGATTACCAAGCGGAAATACTGGAACAACAATTATATACAAAAAAGTAATATAGAATATAAGTGTGGACCAGATATTAGTAATTAATAAGAGCTTTTTCTTTTTTTTTACTTATACCAAGACTCGCGGCTATCTATTTCTTAGAGACTTTAACTTTCTTGCTTTTAGACTTCTTGCTCGCGAATTTCTTAGACGTTTCTGCAGTATCGTCTTTAATATCATTTAGTTTTAAATAATGAGTGCTTATCAAACTCAGCAGAGTTGAATGGCCTATAGTTGTGAACTTTGTATAAGAATCTTCTCCTTCTGATAGTCGCGCGAGGTCTTTTTTGTAAGTATTGGTGCCCGGCATATGAATAAACTCTTCAACAGGTATATAGTTATTAAGTACAATAGTCGCGGCTGACTCTTTATTTGCTAATTCGAGCGCAATTACTCCGGCGGCAGTAAAAGACGCGGATAGAGTAGAATCAAATGGGGTCGGTGCGGCAGTAGTAGGAATGTCAAATGTACTGTATTGTACTTTGTTAAGCGAATACATTTGAATTAGGTTGTAATTAAGTAGAATATTATTCACTCGATTGAATAATATGTTGTTACTCTTTGAATCATTTGCTACTACATATACATCATTAGTCAAACGCAGCGCGCTATTTATCAGTTCATAGTGATGTAGTATATGATTGACATATGTACTCGCGACTCGGCTTGTTTGATTGCCGGATGTAGAAGGAGTCGTCATCGTCATCATCGGCGGCGGAATATAGTATTCTAAATATATGAACTGTAATTCTGTGGCTATATTAGTAATATAGAAATCAGAAAATTTATCAAATACTTTGATATATTCTGCAATAACAGCGAGCCTATTTAAAAATAGCTCTATTGTTTTACTGACAATAAACTTGGGTAAGTAATGCGTTTTACTCTTATTATCAAACATATATATTGCTTTAGTAAAACAGCTTCCTAGTAAAGCCGCGCGGACCATTTGATTAATATATACTTCAGTAAAGTAGATAGATTTGCGCTGAGTCATAGTATGTATCACGGTAAATTGTACTTTAGGCCGCGATGATGCCGATTTTGATATTATAATATTAATAACTAATACTACACTAAGTGTTGGGCGGCTATATGTTGATCTGAGCAAATATTGCTTTCGAAAACAGTCAAGTAAGAACTCGCGAGTAGCGGGAACGTCTTCGGTAATACTAATCGCGATGTCTGATTTGTTATTAATATCAGAACAAACAAATGCAAGACATTCTGGAATTATCATATTCATTTCATTGATTTTTGACATATTTAAGAGCGGAGTTTCTAAATATTCTACGCGGACATTTGATGGGATTTCATCTCCTGATAAATCCGCGGTGACTGATATATTATATTCCATATGCGGTGTGTCTTCTACTAAGCAGAATAGGTTGGAATGACTAAGAGTTGCATCGGACAGTTTGCGCGGGGACATGGCTAAAGTAGCAACTAAGTCATCAGCACTAGATAAACAACGCGATTCACTATCTCGCTTATATATAACTTGATTGAAGTCTAATCGCGGCAAATGGTTAGGCGGTATACTATCTTTATTAGTAGGCGGTATACCTCCTCTATTATCAGCCGAGCTGCTGCAGTACGTCATAGCAGCAATATCATACTCTGTGTGAGATTTTACATTTGATCTGACCTCGCCGGTATATGCGTCTATATATAACTGTGCTATACCTTCAGTATCTGGATGATTAACACTGATTTCTATCTGAGAAAGTTGTATATTCAGATCTGATATAAATGAGTCTATATTAGATCCATCTACTGACTTCATTCGATCTAGATCTTCTTGCGTCGTGTTGCCTTTGTGATAGATGATTCGCTTTGTTATAGGATTACTCAATAGCTTATTTAGATAATAATCTCTATCAACATGTAGTCGAGATATATTAGCAGATATACTAGATTTTGATTTGCTAGAATACCGTATTAACTGTCTAGCGTTCTGATATATATTTATATCCATCATAATATCATCTACATACTTTCCATCAGTACTAGTCTCTATGCATTTATGATAATAGCTGAGTGTAACCGCGGAATAGCTCATCTCGTCCAATGTCGCTGCGGATCTAATGCTATTGATTAAATACACTTCATCAGTATATATAAAATTAACAGGATTACTAGCACTTTTCTTAGTTGGATTAGGATCGCATATGATACAATTTGATAGACGAGTTTCTGCGCCGACTTTGGAGTAAAATTTGATCATTTCATTATATGCTCTCTGCGTATGTTCGCCGAGAAGATCAACTTTGATAGAAGGTCCAAATATTTCACAAACCACAATTAAAGCGGCTTTATTGATAACTAATACTAACACCGATTGATCAGGCATTATTATATCTTTTTTTAGCATATACTGGTATAAATCAGACTTAACCCCGCCTTGTAACTCTTCTAACGGCGTTATAGAATTAGTCACGCATAGCAGCGACTCATCAAAGCCAGGTACTGCAAACTGCTCATACATACGGCACTTTGTATAGCTACTCAAACTGAATCTATTCAGTGAAATCTCTATCAAACTTTGTCTCGGTGTAGATTGTTCTGACATAGTAATATATCAACTGAGACAATATTCACTTTTTTGACAACCCCGCACGATGTCTCTATGTTAATTTATAGAGCAGAACTTTACTAAATCAACCCGCGCAGAATAGCTATCAAAAAAAAAAGAAGCAGAGAAGAAGAGAAGAGAAAAAGAGAAGCAGAGAAGAAAAGAGGCGGGGAGGGTATAACAAAGTAAGGACTATTATATAATTCCTTTGCGGCTTAAATCTTTTCTGAGTAATTTAAGTTCGTCTTCACAACTGTTGATATAATCAATCACTTCATCTTCTGTATTATTATCATCAGCAAGCATAGCTCGCGAGTTAGTGATACAGTCAGTTGTTTTAAGAATCAGAGGATATCGCGCAGTAATATAATTAGGATCTTTATGTACTAAGTGATATGATATATCATATGCTTTCCAGGGTACTACGGCAACACAGGTATAGCGCGATTCATCGATTATTTTGTCGTCATTATCAGTAGATACTTTATCACTGCCACTCATAGTATATTTACATATCATATTGTATGGTTTGATTTTGCTGACAAATTCAAAGTATAAATTAGGATCAGTAATTGCGCCTATATCTATCAGACTATGTGATATATGATCTATATACCTAGTATGGAGATAATTAGCAAGATCAGAGTTATCAATAGGCGCGTATATATGAATAATACCCATATAGAGAGGCAGCGATTCTGATCTGTCGCCGCCGCGGACTATGAAAGATGCGGTAGAATTGACTGTGTTTTCATAATCAGAATAAGAGCATCTTTTAAACGCGCACTCGCTAAATAGAGCAAATTCTACACAATCATCAATACACAATTCCGCAAATACTTGTGGTTGATAAACTTCGGGAATCGCCGATTTATCTATTGTGCGCCGAGCTGGCGACTTAAGTTCTAACACAAATACGCGCGGTTTCTCTAAGTCAGTTCCCGGCGGCAATTGTGCTAAGAATTCGGCGCGATTATCAATAAGAGGCCCGGATAACATTTGTTGTAAACTCGCGCCGAAAAAGCCATCAGGAGAAACGCGGAAGTGCGACTGTTCATCGCGCCATGGAATAGAGCCGAAGTCTTCTATTTTAATATTAAATATATGAGTGAGTATATTAGCATGTACATTCTCAAATAAGTTGCCCCATAAGAAGTTAGGGTTATTAGAATCTACTGGCTCGCCTAGACCAATCTTTTCAAAAATAAACTCGCGGAACTTTTTATATTTGTTTATTCCGAGAACAGTGCTTAATTCACTACCGCCGATTGATGTCTCGCGCGCGAGATACCATCCGGCCGATTTCTGCTTAGGCAAGTGCGCATATCGCGCTAAGAGATCTTCTATCATTTTATAAGCACATTTTGTATTCATTTTTAATGCGCGAGTTATAGTGGGTAGTGTTTTAATAGATCTGTCGCGATTCTATCAAAATAAATATAGTCTGAGAGATAAAAAAATAAACTCAGAGAGAATTATTTGGTTCTTTTGTAATCTCCAATATCTACACTAGTAATTATAGCAGTAATACAACATGGTTTTGTAAATCCTAACTGTGATAGAAGTTCTCCACATTCTATCTCATTTAGAGTGGTATGTATATGTGGTAGTCGCCCGGCACTATTTTGGATAGAAGTCGGCGCGCTAGAGTCTGCTGAATTAATAGTATATTTTGCGGCTAGATATTCTTCTAGTATATATTTGTAGATCAAATAATATGCTCCGAGTGAGTTATTGCAACTAAAGCAAGTAATATTTGGATACATGTGTTGATATTGATTGTTTGTATATATTGTAACAAATTAATTCATTTTTATATAACTAATAGATTTATTATATAGAGTTGGAAGAGGGAGAGTAAGGTAGTGCAATTTATTCAAGGAAGGCACAAATGTCTTTAGCAGAAATAGTACTACTCTTCTCTGCTCCATTAACTTCGCCCATTACGTAAAGATGTTTGCATTCAGATTCATTTAATTCACACATCTTCAATAGAGAAGACTTTAGCCCATCAAAACTACTTTCTGATGGCTTTTCTTCGAATGCAAGGTGAAGCTCTTTTATCAGTTCACTAACATTTCCATCTTTAGCACACCAAGCTTGTCGCAACATTGCTCTGACTGGTATTGATTCTTGTAGATGCTTCACATTGACATCTTTCTCATGTGCCTTAGATATTGCTTCCGCGGTCAAAGCGTTGAGTTTTTGATAAACATCATATTCATCAACTTCAAGGTAATCAGCATATGATGCTTTAGCACTAACTGCTGCCAATGGAGAAAGATGAGTAAACTGCATAACAAGATCAACAAATGGATGCGCATCTCTGTAAAGTATTGCTTTATTAAATAGCTCTTTATCGCTTGACTTATCTTCTGAATATAGCCGAACCCAGACACTATTTGCGTAACAAAGTATAGAATTATTCACTATTCCATTATGTCCTCCACCATTATGTAACACATTATGAATAGACAGAATTGCTGACAACTTAGTTGTGTTCGGTGCACTATTTTCAGATAGAGCTGCGGCATTACTGTCGATCATAACGCGACCTCCGGACTTTGATGTACTGAGGAATGATCCCTGGGCACAAGCAACAAACCCGCCCAAAATAGTACTTGCTTGTTTAGTAGGCTGCGACTTAAACACAGAAATACCGGTGAGCATACATTCAACATCTACTCCATTAATTTTGTGCTTAAACTTACCAGATGACTTATTGAGTCCCGGAAGCAATGCTTCAAGATCCTTACTCTTAAACGCTTCTTCGAGAGTACAAACCGACTTAAGCGCGGGATAATCGCCAATATTCATATCAACAAATAGTTCAGGAGTGATTTTGCTGACTTCTTCGTAATTACTGCCTTGAAGAGATGCATCATCTACTATTTTATCATACATATATTTGATATCTTCTTTTGTTGGAACAATCAGAAGAGTAATGTATGGCTTTTTTGTGCGATTATTATAGGCGCAAGTCGCGCGCATTACATGATCTAATTTTTGAGCATCTGCGTCGCTAGAGAGCGAGAGAAAAGAGGGTAGACTACACTTTTTTCCTGTAATTTTAAGCGCTGTTGATTTTGATGACATATTATTCTTGTAGTAAAGATTGTTTAAATAACGATACAAATAATATTTTTAATTAATTATTAGTAGTGAATTGTATAACAAATCAATAAATTGTTATTTTTCTTTATTTATTTTATTTTGAATAAAATTTCGGCTGCTTTATTAAATCACTATTAACATGGCGAGTTTTTTTCAGGGAGGATGCGAGTGTTCAAAAATGGAAAGACAAATGAATAAAAAGGCAGAAGAAGCCTTTAATCTTGTCAATTTACCTCCTTTTACCCAAGAAACTAAAGGAGGAGATATTTATGGTGGCAAAAAAACTCGAAAGATAAACAAATTCCCCGATGGTAAGAGATTCAAGGTCAATGGAAAAAGTAAGTCTAAGAAAACTCTCGCTAATAAGCTTGGTAAAATGATGATAGGAGGCGATGGTGTTTCTGTTCCCAGCAAAACTATCAGCGCTCTAATTGATGTATATAAACAAGCAAAAGAAATGAAGACTTTGTTAGAAGCTATCAATAAAGCACTTGAAAGATCTATCGAAGAATCAAAAAAAGATTCAGATAAATCTTCATATCTTACTGCTATGCAAAGCTATAAAAAACAAGTCAATGCATCAATCAGATATCTAGATTCTATTATAAATGATGTAACAAACACAGATGTTATAAATGAAGCAGTGAGTACTGATCCAAAGTCAAATGATGAAATTTATAAGTTGATGCAAGCAGTCGATGATGATCCTGATAAAGTAAATGAGCTTGTTGCTACTATGTCTAATATGTTTTCCGCATATGTATACGCAGATGAGCTTAGAGGATCTGTTGAAAATGGAGCCAAATTGGTTGAAGAACTATTGGCAGCAAATGATCCAGGTAAAGAAAATGATATTAAAGCGACTATTCTAAAAAATATATCAAAAAGTAATTTAACCAGTGATCAACAATCTAAACTGTTGGAAGTAATAGATCACTTCAATGAGCATAGAGAAACTCTCAAATATGTATCAAATGTTCAAGGTGGTGCCTCTATAGATAAATTTGACGCCGATATCAGAATGCGTAACTCTATCCGCAAAGCACTTGCTGTAGCGTTTGTTGGAGGATTGGGTGAGCGACTCAATAAAATAGTAGATGAACTAAATTTTGCAGATAAGTTTGGTACATCTGAACTACCAGTAACAGATGAAATGACTCGGTTTGGTGTTCATTTGAGTAATATAAGCGACTTTGCTGACAAAGATGCATTGTTTGCTTTAATAGGACTTGACTTGTCAAATAATGGCCTGACTATTAAAGCGGCATATTTGAGATCATTGTCAAATTTGCACGATACTATTGACGCGCTTTTGAGAAATGGTAAATACAATAGTATTTCTACACAGCTTAATTCTATAAAGTCTTCTGTTAATGAACTGACTGCTTATATTAACTCATTCTATGATAGAATTACTTCTACAAATGATATGCTCAAATATACTAAAGAGCAAATACATGCAGCTGTTACACCATCCGGAACTCGCGGAGGCACAATAGAAGATATCAGAAAAGAAATGGATAAAGTTAATATTGATACAACAATCTTGCTTCGAATCAGTGAATTTATGGATAAGTTTAAGTACCGTATGACACTATCTAATGTAGAATCTAGTATGCTTAATAACGCAAGTGTACTTGATAAAAATAGCAAAGATTATGAAGAAACTTTGGCTAAGCTCATTGCTAAGCAGATCAATGAACTAAATAAAGATCGCGATCTTTGCTTGAGCCAGTATAAGGCTGCTAATGCAAATGCTGATGATATAGAGTTTATACGTAATATCTATACTTCCAAAAAAGAGTTTTACGAACTAGTAGAAGCAACTGAATTACATTTGAAGAATTTTAATAATAATGTTGTGAATAAAAGTAAAGAAATATCAGATTTAGTTGGATTACTTAATAAAGTAAATTTTAATAGCGATTGGTATACAGCAACAAATCTAAATTATTTTACAACTATCTATAAAGAAATTGACAATAATTTAGTAACTTCTATAACTGGTGTATTGTCTAGCAGAAATCCATCACAAGATATCAATAATAAATATAAAAATAGAAACGCTGATGCGTTGTTAGGATCTTCTCCATTATTGACATCTATATTGGCAATGTATCTTAAATATGCCACCAATAACAAATACGAGTTTAAAAATCCACCAGATATTACATTTGGCAATTATATTTTATACAATGAAATGATATTTATTGATTATAATGTATTAACAGTATGTTTGAAAAAACTTTTGCAAGAATTTTTCGATAAGTATGTAAATAATAATATTTATGAATTTAAAGATAAAGATGGTAATGATATAGATATAAATACAATACCTATACATAATATAATCGAAGAAGCATATGTGATGAATATAAATGAGCATCATCATGATATTCAATTCGTAAATCTAATAACATATATTGCTAAAATATATGATGAATATATAACATATCTAAATAGTCGTAAATTTATTACAAAAAGCTATTATTATGATGATGTTGTTACTGAAATCAATTCGTCATTGATATACGATATATTTACCGTTTTAGATAAAATAGATGGCGAGTTAGGTAATGTTAGAAGCGAGTTAACTACTACTACAGGCGAGTTAAGTAATGTTAAAAGCACTTTAGATAGTACTAAAACCGATTTAGATGATGCTAGAGATAAGTTAACTGCTACTAAAAAAGAGTTAGATGATACTACAGCCAAGTTAGGTACTATTACAACCGATTATAATAATGTTACAAACGAGTTAGGTAATGTTAGAGGCGAGTTAGATGCAGCTAGGCAAGAAGATAACAGACTAAAAGAGAAATTAAAAAAGTCATATGATAGAATCACTCAACAGCTACTGGAAGATATAAATTCACTAAATAATGTTAGTTTACCAGAGACATATTATACAAGTAATAATTTATCTGGTACGATACGATCTTTTTATGATAGTAATAATAATATTAAGGTATCTAAGTTAATCAAGTATTACATATTAAATGAAGAATATCTGGAGTTAGAATATAAAGTAGGAGGAACAATTATTTCTGATAAATTTTTGAGATATATGACTCCACTGATATATAGTATAAATAATATTAATCAATTAGTCGCATATATATTAGCAATTAAAGATACAGAAGTCGAAACATATCTTGAATCTAAAGGTAATATTAAACTATATCTTAGTTTACTTGTTTATATGAATTATATAAGTAACTTAATAAGAAAATCTTTAAAGGGAACAATGTTACCTATGTCTTATGCGCATTATATAAATGAATGTGGTATAGCTGATAAGGTTGATGGATCAAGTATACCGAATAATCATAAATTAGATTTTATTGAATTTAATAATATGATTGTTTATACATATATCATATTTATATATAGTAAAATAAGATTTCCCATTACTCCTGTGAATAGTTTTAATGATCTAAGTGATCTTAATAAAGCATTATTACAGCATATAAGAGAATTTACTATAATATATGCTCCTTATGATAATATTAATACTTATCCATTATCTGCTCATGTATTAGAAAGATTTTCTAAATATTTACAATCTACCATAGCCCTAAATATATTTATAACTGATGCTAATAGGAATTCTCTTATGGCTAATCCATCTATGAAGCTATTTGTAGATATAATATTATATCACAGTAATTTAGATACTGCATCACGCAGGGTACTGGATTCAGAAAGTAATGTACGTAAGGACGTTATGAGTAGCTTTGTAAAGCAAGCAAAAGACTTTATCACTGAACAATTCTTCAAAGGAGGAAAAGTTAATCTTATTGTTAGTAAAACTAAAAAAGCAAAGGATTTTGAAGAAGACGAAAATTCCATAGATTCTATTAAAAGTTTATATAAATCTAATGCATTATTGCAAAATATAATAGAGATTATAACAAAAATTACTACTAATGACTCTAAATTTATGAAACCTATAGAAATATATAGGAGATTATTTAATTATATAATATATTCTTGTTATACAATTCCTAAAAATGATACTGATCAATATGTGTTATCTTTAACTAATATAGAAGATCTAAGTAATAAAATAAATATGACTCATATACTAAAAGCATTCTGCGCAAAGCTATTTATTGCACTAGGAGTATTTGATATTAATAATACAAATACAGTTACATCTAATAGCTTTAGTACTGTCCGACTTTTAGTAGGAGGAAGCAATGAAGTTAGCCAAAATAATACAATCTATAATGAAATTACAGAATTGTATATCAGATTTCCTCTTGTCATAGCTCTACATAAAGATCTATTTACTAAAACTATGAATCGAAACGTAAATCCAGAAGAGTCAGATGCTGATGATGATGGTAGTGGTAGTGGTACTGTTGCTGTTGATAGTGATGCTCTAACAATTATTCCTGAAATGACTGGAGTATATGAAAATTTACTTAAATTTATGTTCAGCTATGATCGTATAGGTAAAGATATTCAATATAATTCTTCTGATATTAGTTTTATTGTAAGATGTATAAATGATATATATTTAAAACAAAAAGATAAATATGCTAATTCGCCTAATGTATCTATATCTATCATACAAGATTATATTAATACTATCAATGAAAAATATACTATTTTAGATATAACACAAAGAGATAAACTCATAGATCAAATCAATAATAGCGATTATTATGAAAATAATAAAAAATATACCAAAAAATCTATACCAGATAATGCTTCATATAATCAGTTAAATGGAGAAGTTGGTAATTATACTGCGCCATCCTCTAAATATACTATAAACACAGGAAGTTCTATTCAATATGATACTATCAAACAACAAGAATTTAGCTTTGATAAAGGTATTCCTGATATATTTAAAGCATTTAAAAATATCATGTACCAAACTTTGATCGATCCTTCTAATACAGTAGCATCACTCAAACCATTAGTGACTGAAGCAAAAAGAGCATTGACATTGGCCAAGTCTGAACAAGAAAAATATAATATAATTGCTAAGTATATTCAAAATAATCAAATAAAGTCAATCAGTGAATATGTATATGATTTGTTTTTACACGAAATGGTAGATGTTAATATAGATCTATTGGTAAAGCATCTATCTATAATAAACGAACTATATAATAATATAATTTGTATATCTCACCTTGTTCAAGAAGATCGTATAAATGAATTAATAAATACATATAATGATGATAATAATACACATTATAATAATATTGTGAATTTAAATCAGCTTCATGATATAGAAACATTTTTCTCAGATTTAACTCAAGCTCATTATGATAAGATAAATAGTATCATATATCAATACCGTGAGAATAACAATCAATATCTATCCGCTATGACTGATGATGTAAAAAAATCATCATATAAAACTATATTATTTACAATACTATTAGATAATATATTACAATGTACATCATCCTCAGACTTAATTGCTATAAATATTAATAAAAATGTACCTGTTTTAAATTTTGAAAAATTTATTACAGAGGTATCAGAATTAATTTATACTATTAAGGGTAATATAAATATATTATCAAAAGTTATAATTAATAATAATACCTTAACAGAAAGACTTGATCTTTATAATCAAGATATAATCAAGTTTGAAGATAAATTAGATGAATTTTCTAGTAAGAAAAAGTATAAACAAAAAGACAGTAATTTTAATATCATTATGCTCAATGAATCTCTAAAATACATATATATGATTGAAAATTCAAGCTTTGCAGATACATTTCATACATTAGTTATGGATTCTTTGTTGAACAATTATAAAGAAGAATCTATAAATACTACTAGATTATTCAATGGATTAGTACAATTGCCATCTGATAATAATTTATATTATTATAATAGTAATGATGCTCCAAGTTATAGTAACGGATCTATTTTCAAGACATTGAATCATCTTATTGCTAGTTTATTAAATGTTTCGTATGATAAAATTCTACAAAAAGTGCCTCCATCATTATTCCAAACATTGAATAACAACATATTCAACAATAGTGGTAATGGAACACAATCTAAATTAGATATTATGCCAGATCCTATTTCATATATCAAAGATTGTATAGCAAATGGATCTACCCTAATCAACAAAAATAATATTATGGAAACTTTAAAAAATATGGGACTTCAAATAAATGGTGAAATAAACATAAAACTATTAGATGCGCTCACTTTAAAGACCAATGCCGATAGTATGTTAGTTAAGGCTAATAATATAGAAGATAAAATAACTAATCGTATTAATTACACTAATCTTGATAGCATTGATCAACAATTCTTGGAAAATATAAATGACTCAAATCTATTCAGTCACTTAGATAATATAATTGGCATAAACGCCGATAATAATATGTATATAGAACCTTTAGTAATATATACTGCAGATAAAAATACGATTTCTATACCAATTGATGCTGCTGATTTCAGCAGAAATGTACAAAGTGGTATGCACTCAAATACATTTAATAATATTCCGGTCAAACATATCATTCCAACAGATGATACTATTTTATATTATTCTTTGAGCGAACTTATCAAACATTTGATCAATACAAAGAATGATAAAGTAGATACATTTAAATATAGAGCAGATGCTACTACATCGCTAGATATGAATGTACAAGATACTATCTTCATTAATTATCCAATTATTGAAAATATGTTGTCTATTTTACAGAAAAAAATTAAAAATATTAAGCTACTTATGTCGTGTGTTGAGGACGAAAATCTTCAATTTTCTATGAATATTTCTGATATGCACCTATATTTACCAGAAAAAACTAGCTACTCAACAATCCTAAAAGACACCCAGGGAGATGAAGTTAGAAACATATTCAATAATTATTTCAATCGTGCTAATACCAGTATATCTCTATTATTGAGTTGTATTAACACTACGCTATCTGAACTTAGTATCAAGTCAGAATATTTTGAGATAACTAATGAATTTAATAAACATTATCATCAGATGAATAATATGTCTCCATTAGGATTAATATCGTTATCAACACTTACTTTGAGATCTACACTATCTAATAGAAGCAAAGATAATAAGATGTTTAATCCAGAAAAATCTTCTAATAATATACAAAAAATTAAACGAGGTAATCGTTCTCTATTAGGTAGATTGAGCAATTCTACAGAAGATATATCTAAGAATCAAAATATAGTAAATATACTTAGTATATTCAATAATTCAAACTTTGATAAATTTGATGAAACTATATTTGCTAATACTATCAAATTGATTGTTAAAAATGTACAGTATCTCAATAATTATTATAATAACACTCTTGTATTTTCTTCTACTGGATATAGTTGTTCTTATGAATATATTGATGCATACCCACGTAATAGTTATATGATAAAAGATGAAAATACATCTTTATCTAGATATCTAGTATTGGTAGAAGATACAGATCAATCTAATCAATTGGCATCAATGTTCAATAAAAAAGTACAGGTAGAGTCTAATGCTATTAATATGGCTAATATTATAGATCTAAATATTTCTCCAATTAATATTAATATGTTACATAACGAAATTCCTGGAATTTACCTATTTAACTATAATAATATATTTGATATCAATGTTATACAAATGTTAAAAATAAATAGTCCAGATACTATTTTAGATAATACTTTTGACGTGTTGGCAATCGGTGCTGATAATGCTAATTATGTATTAGCAGATAATCTCATTAATCCATACAGATATGAAGAACATGGCTTATATATCAAACAGTATATAGAAGCATTTGTAAATTCGGACAATAGTATTAAAGAATTTGGTTCAGCTAAATTCTTATCAGATGTATTTATTCCACAAGTATTTTACAACATGAAATATGAAAAAGCAGATGATAATGAAGATCAATATAATAATAGTTATACATTTTCCTACGAATTGATGCAAATCATTAATACTACCAATGTATTTGATAACATACATACAAGAAATTTATTCTTCTTAACTAATTTACAGAGAATAATTATCCATAGAATCAATAAAGAAGCATTAAAACATACTTCTGTATTTACTAAAGGACTTGCTCTTATCGATTCATCAAATACAGAGTTCTATGGTAAGAAAGCATATTCTATTCAGAATGATAAAGACATATATACCAATAGTATCGAAGATAGAAGCGGTACACTCAGAAAGTAATACACTTATCACCATATTCCATAATACCTACATTAGTGCAGTCTACTATATTATTAAGACAAATAATAGTCTGATAAGCAAAGTCGTGAGTTTGAATTTATATTTTTATTTTTTTGTAAGTAAATGTAAAACCAGTAAATACAAATGATGCTGTACGTAGTTGTAGTTGTTGTACTATTCTTACTATTCTTGCTATATAGATACTCGCCGCAGATTAAAGCCGAGATTAGACGTTTTAAGGTTAAGATGGCGCGAAAACGCGGCTGCAGAAGGTGCCCTAAATACAGCAATCGTACAGTTGGTGATAGAGAGCTTGTAGAACGCAGCAATATGGCTCCCAGCAGTCGTCCCGCTTCCCTCAAAAAATCAAGAACCTCGCGATATACTGAAAAGCTAACCGAGCGAACTATGCTCAATATGGCTATGGACCAAAGCAATATGGGAGGAGATAAGGGTATGACTGAACTTGACTACGAAGAGTCACTTGCAAACTCGCAAGTTCCAACAGACATGGTGAAGAACCATAACAAGTTCCTTGATGACCGCGAGACTCTGTTTCCTACTCGCCGAACCGCGGCCCTTCAAGCAGAACCAGAGTTCCAAGTTGGTAAGTACGCCGGCCTTGGTCGTCGATATACAGTTAGCAATGATAACTCAGGCGGATATTCTCAAATGGGCGCCAGTGATGCGGATCGTGCTAACAGTTCTTGGGCATTTAACTTTGGTTAATATCCCTTCTGATTATTCCTTCCAAATATCCCTTCTGATTATTCCTTCCGAATATCCCTTCTGGATATATCTTCTCCTTCTCCCCTCTATTCTATTTAGTCAAAAAAATAATATGCTATCATTCATACTCACAAATCTTTTTTGTATCCTTTCTCATTAAATACTTTGTTTGTTATATATTTGTTCTTGTTAACAACATACAATTGCTTTACTACTTTGTCTATCAGAGCAATATACTCTTTTATATTAGTTATCCAATTACTAGTCATCGCGCAATTATGGTTCCACCAAGCATCAATATCACTTTGACTAGTTTCTATACTATATGATTCAAATGTATTAGTGATCAACTCGTCTACTAAATATATCCCCGCGTCTTGCTTGAATAGCGCGGCTTTCAATACACTTAATTCGCGATTAGCCGCGTTTAAAGATGTAGCATATGTGTTATTTGTTACACTCGTTGTTTTTTGTAAATGATATCTCATAAATCCAACTATTTCACTATGTAACTGATTTCCTTCTCCGACATTTGATTTTGCTATCACTCCGCGGACTCCAGTACATAAATCTAGCAAATAACGGCTCTCTACTTTTGTCGCGGCTTCTGCTTCTTTAATTAGTCGTAAAAACTCTAATATATCTGCTCTAGTATCGCCCTTAATACTCGCGGTTAATATTTGATGTTGTTTATAATATGCTCTCATAGCCGATATCTCATCGCGCTCTACCATTAATACTTGTTCTGATGGCTCATACAAACCCAACCCAAACATATTCTTGAATTGCTTAATATAAGCAGTATTATTAGCACAAACAACATCTGTGGACATTAGTCGCTCTAATTCTTCTGCAGCTTCTCGTTCAATACCTGCGGCGATATCTGCATCTAGTTCATCATCATAATTATCCGCGCGATTATTATTGCCTTCATCTAGATCGCTATTGCTATCTTTATCTGATTCATATTCATTTGAGTTCTTACCTGCTAGTACTAGTTTATCAGTATTCGCGCACATATTTGCAACATCTTCGCCGTTTAGCTCTTCTAACATCTCTGTTTCATTATCTATAGTAGTACTAACAGGTGTTACTTTATTAATAATACTGTTTTTAGTGCAACTCGTATCGCCACCAGTCGCTCCTAATCGAACAATCTTAATCAACATTTCTACCTGAGTCAAAGTAAAGCTGATACCTCCATCTGCGGCGATTAACGCACTCATTCGCTCTCGAATGTATTTATATTTTGCTTTCCACTGATCGCGCTGGGCTTGAATAAGCTCTTTATCATGTGTTTGATCATTAATCAATCCCGCAATATAGCGATTGGCCAGTTTTAAACTGATCTTATCATCTTCACTAGGAAACATATAAGACACAAACCGCGCTAGTACTCCACTAAACTCGCTTTTTAAATAATAGTTAATATCAATAGACAAACGATGGGTCGTGACATATTCCGGCGACTCCCATCGGCTACCTAGATCTAATTTCTTGTTAGTACCGCGGACAGTGTGTCTGACAGTCGGTACAACTACTACATACTCGAATCGTACTCCGGCTTCGGGTAAAGGATCTCCGCGACACTTGAGTTTTCCAATATAGGATCTAACTGATGGATTCTTCTTATCTGGCTTATAAACCGCAGTCTTTACAAAGGCAGAGATATCTTTTGCTGAATGTCCAATAATAGCGCGTAATTCATCAACTACTACTTCACGCGGTAGATACCACACATCACTTGACCCGGGTACTCGCCGGATTCGCGCGGGTTCTCCTGAGCTATTTCCGCCCGAGCTATAACCTGCGGCGCATTCTATAACACACTCTCCTCGCGCGCTTAAGTCAGCCAAAGACTCGCGAACAGACATTAGTCGAATACTATCTTCTGCAACCACTTCTCCACTAATAATCCCGACTCGGCAACTCAATTCTGATAGAGGTCCGCGCGCCCCAACTTCGAGTGCCCAATCCGCCGCAATCACTTTGTCAAGGTAATCCGCAATATAGTCACAGTTGAACATTTTATGTAATATGTGTTCTCCCGCGGCCTTTAACAGACTAGTGCGGCCTCTTTTGATAAAGTCAATACCTTTAATCTTATAAACTGCGTCTAAAAACTCATTATAATCAAATTTAGGCGACTTCTCATCTTGTAACAGGTATGCATATTTCTTTTTGCAAGCCATATAAGCAGGAAATCCTGTTGTATCATGCGACATTGCTAACTGACGTTCGCCGGTCCATTCAATAAACCCGCGATTGATTTTGTCGCGCAAGTCATCGGCAGCTTTTGCCGCGGCGATTGCATGTTCGGTCATATATACAGCCAATCCGCAAGTCCCAAGTTCATATCGCATCTCAATCGGCGCGAGTATACGAGCAGGGGCTCCAATATATACTGAATCAGTATCACCATAGTAGTTTGTATATCCTTCGCCCAAACTGAGTTTATGTACACGTTGAATTAGTTTAGACCCCCATGTAGTAACACTGCCGGCGATTCGTACATTATAGTTTGCAGATAGTTTATTACCTGATTCGCCATAGAATGTATTCATATACACTTTCAGCGCGTTTTGTAATGCATCACAACTACTCATATTGAATTCAATTATGTCTCGCCGATCAAGTATATCACGCTCTACTTCGCTCAGTTTCTCTTTATTAGCGTCTTTCTCTAATACCAAGCTTAGAGCAGTAACTTCTTTTTTGCATACTCCCAATGTCTTTTTCATCTCTTTTCTTTTGTCAAACAAATATTTGAGAATAGTTGGGAGAATGCCCATACACTTAGTGCCTGATGCGGCGTTTTTATTCTCATTGAGTGTACTAGGATATCTAACATACCAAGCATTAATTTCTGTGGTGCCTACCATAAATGATTGATGCGCGAGATCTAAACCTAATCCTGATAGGTATTCGGCTTCTTCGCGGGTTTCAATGAGCCGGCTATTGCAGATATTGAATGTAATCATGATTGATGGATATAGTGATCCGACATCTAACTCATCTAATGCCGCCATTACTAGTCCTACTACTTTAGGGTCTAATACAAGCCCACCTGGAAATTTGCCATAATCGATAGCATCTTCTTCTTTCTGCATCTTGAACACATGTGTTTTTAGCCCGACGGTGTACATAAGCTGCCGGCATTTATCACCATCTGCGCGATTAAACGCGTGTTCCAGAGTAACAAACGCAGTATCGGCCTTCGCGCGCATTGTTTCTAAGATCTTCGCTTTGCGCCAAATCTCGCTACAGGCAACAGAGTCGCGCACACAGTAAGAAATAGCATGTCCCATATCATAACTCGCGATTATTTCGCCGCTTACTCGGTTATAATCATGAATTACAACACTATCAGACTTTGCAGTATTATTTGTTATATATATTCGCTGCCGATTCTCAGCATAAACCACATCAAATAATTTAAATAATACATGATATGGCATATCTTTCTTTGTCTCAAGCTTTAGCTCTTTCAAGAAGTAGTTGAGACTATATTTTTCACTGAATGGATTGAATTTACGCATAATAATCATTGTATCTATACATAGAACCCCGGGAACAATGAAATTGCTAATAGTAACATTGCCACTTGATCCACCAATCTTGATCTGTGTTGGCCTATTATTGAACTGATTGACTGACATATTTGTATCAGTACTCGAGTTGCGCTTTATGCAGTCGCCGGGGTTATTACAGACGAAACCCGGAGCGGATGTCTTATCTAGCGCGATTTTGAATACTGCAAGTAATCGATGTTTGAAGCATTTATTGATAATAAACGGCAAATCATAAGCGCCGCTATTGTATCCATTCAGAATATCTGGCTTATATAAGTCTAATAAATATATCATATTGATCAACAAGTCGCGCTCGCAACTAACAGATATAATTTTGATATCGCTATCTGCGCCGCCTAAAGCCTCGCTAGCAGGCGGATATTTGCCTATGAGAATACATACGCGTAAGAAAGGAGTTGCACTATGTGATAGGCGGAATCCGGCTCCAAACATATATATCTCATCTCCTTCTTCTGATGGGAGTGGGACTTTGTGTGCGCCGCTTTCGTCTCGTCGCTGAGTGTATGTCTCCAAATCATAATCTAACACCACTAGTGATGAATTAATAATACTATCATCATACACGGGCTTAAACTCAGTAACTCGCTCTGCATCGCTATCTAAGCCGATCCCGCGCATAATATATTCTTTGTTCTTGACATAAGGATAGCGATTATCATACTGTGGCGCGCGAACTATAGATCGAATAGAGCATGACAATGTAACGCGAGTCGCGGTTAGTGTTGATACTCGATAGTCAACAACTACATTCCAATTAGCAATACTGATATTATACTCGCGAATCAGACTGCTAATATTAAACTTGTTTTCATCAGTAAATACTTCGTACTTACCACCTGAAGCTCGCGACATATCTACAACAAATTTCAGTGCATTAGAACGCAACTTTGGATTAGGATAGTAGATACGCATGATACACATCGGGTATTTAGAATACTTATGAAAGTTAAATCGCAATAGTCGCTCTATACGCAAGTAATTGATATCTAAGTTTGTTATTGTGCTGAACATAGTACTCCACTCGCTAGCAAATTTAGTCCGCGCATAGCTCAACAACTCTGGACACTTACATAGTTCATATTCGCTAATATCCGGCGCATTAAACGCGCGGATCATATCATCTGATAAGCCACATTTAGGCCCGTTCTCAATTAAATCGCGCGGATCAAGTTGGCCTATTTTGATGTCAAAATAGATCGGTATATCTTCTAAAGTAAGTACAGCCGCGCGGCCATCTTCTAATCGGCCATATAAGTTATGCGCATATACAATATCTGATGATCTGTATGGTACTGTAGACTCTTTAAACGCTAGAAAGTATATCGGATGCTCAGAACGTAATAGTTTATTAATAACTTCTACTCGTTCTTTGTTTTCCGGCCGACTTGTAGCAGCAATCTCTTGCGCGGCATTTGGCTGTTCTCTTTGTTGCATATTTTGTAGTCTATACAAAACAGTTTATTTAATTCATTTTTAGCCGCGATTTATCAAAAAAAAACAATAGTTACTCTCCGAATGTCAACATATCTAATTTTAGTGTTTGCCGCATATAATCATCATATTGCGCCTTTAATTTGATAATAATTCATACATTCTATCTTCTTCATATAAGTCTGCAGCAAAATCGCAGAATTACGGAATTGCGGAATTGCTGGCTTTTAGTTGCGGCTTAATGCATGGGGTTAGTTTTAAGAATAACATTTTTACAATACTCTATTGGCTGTTTACTATAATCATCAGGCGTATAATAACCTTTTGCCGACAAATAATGCAGCAGCCACTGAAAGTTTGACCAAAACTCTTCGCCATGATCATACTCAATAGAGCCTATATGACTAATTTCATGTAATATTACATATTTCAATAGTTGCATATCATGATATCGGCCCTCGCGGTCTTTCATACACATTACTAGTTCTTTGCCTTTGTTAATAACAAAAGAAGTGTCGCCGTTTTCACCATTACCTTCGCGCACTACAGTTGGATTATAGCGCTCTACTATATATTCCGCGAAGTATTGATATTGACGGGGGATATCGCCCAATCCGCCTAAATTGCTCGGCACTAATCCGCGTTTGAGTATCTTGATTGTGCCTACTACGAACGCGTTTAGTACTTTAACAATCTCGGCCGACTCTCCGCGCGCATCAGTAAAGTCGTCTAAGTAATCAATCGGCGCGGCATTTAATGCACCAGTACCCGGAGTCCATTCTGACATATGTGCAACAGTGGTAGCTTTATATATAGAATAAATAACCCAACATATGAATATAACTACAAGCACAATTAAACATATTTTTAGTATTTGCTGGTTTAATGTAGATTCAAACAACATTTTTATCTCTTCTTTTTTAGTTTTAGACACAAATTAATATTTGTATATATTATTTGCGAAATATATTAAACTATTCATGATTGAGACAGTTGAGTGTAAAGTATATATACTTGATAGAAGTCTTGAATATCGCGAAATTACATTCCCTGCGGTTAACAAGAATAAAGCTACTATTAACATATTTAAAATGGATACAATGAACGATTTAAAGAACAAAGTATTCCTTGTTACTGGCGAGACTCCTTTTTATTACCATATCCGCGGACTCTCAGAGACTTTTCCTGACTGGTTAAAGCGCGCCAAGGCAATACGCGCGGCTAACTCTAACCCAAACGCGCCGGCTAAGAATCGCGCCGACTTTATACCTATTCAAACAAAATCAACACCTGATAAGTATAACTATTTAGGATGGAATATGAAGTCACCAGATACAACTTTCCCGACTTTGTTTAATAAAGGATCAGCAGTTATTCCTGATATCCCGCAAGTAGCAATAGGCGCCGAACACTATCAGTATGTCGCGGATATTCCTATAGATAGACAATATTCTTTGTTTAACAAATTGGGCTATTCAACAGAAGATATGCGCATCGGCGATATATCTCCTATATATGAATATGTATTTATTCCGCTCTCTGATTACATTAAGCCCGCGGACCCTAAAGCAAACTTACTTCTTGATGACGCTAATAACTTTACATATGTTTATGATGGATTTATAACTAAATACTTTACTATTTCTTCCAATGAATTCATTGAGTACTTGCGCGGGAATAGTCCGCCTAATTATGAAAGTCAAATTCAATACTTTACTCTCGAGAATGAAATACTTAACACATTTCAAGAAGAGAGCACTAAAGACCGCTCTAAGCTACATACCCAGTTTAATGTTAGCTCCGCGACTATAGCTACTCAAGCCGCGCCTAATCAATCGCAACTTATATTACGCAATCTTTTTGATAAAGTGAACATTGCATATAAATATAAAAACGCGGAAGTAGATACTCAGATCAAATCTATTAAAACGGCCGCCGCAGCCGCTAAAGGTAAATCGCGCGCACCGCGTTCACCACTTTCCCCCGACCTCTCAGATGAAGATAGCGGCTCCGAATCCGGCGACGAAGACGCGGAGTCCGCGACTAAAATAGATGCGACTAATGTACAGGATTTAATGCTAGACATTCAAAAGTCTTATATCAATATATATATCTCAACTCTGACAAATCAGCTAACAACCGCGCTCAACAAAAATACTACACACTATATCGCGACTAAGATTCGTATCAATAATAATGACTTTAAGATTCCAGTAGATTATAAAGCGAAGGAGCTCTTATTTGTGTTATCTCATCAAAATCGGCGGATTAAGACAAAGCCGTCTTTCTTGACAGTTGCGCCTGATGGTTCATGGGAATTAAATGCGATATGGTATAACTCATATGTAGAGCTCAACAAAGTATTTGATGTATGTAATACTATGACCGCGCATATTATTCGCTATTTCAATAGTCTCAAAGAATTCTATGCTAAAAATGCGTTACTCATGATCTCGCCGACAAACAGTAAAATAACGCGGCTCTCTATCAATTATATATGGAACATGCAAATTACTGATATAGAGTTTAAGATCCTTTATAATATCTTTAAGCTGTTTATAGAATCAAAGATGGCAAAGATATATAACTCTATTTATCTTGATATTATATGGAAGAAAGGGCTTATCACACCTTGCAATATTAAGATTATTCACGGAAACTCTACAGTGCGTATTGAGATCAAAAACATAGAATATACCGGCGTTGAATATCTCTATGAAATACTTGCCACTATGCTTAATATTGTTAATAAGAAAGTCAGAGAGCGCCGGCAGAAGATACATAAAGAAGGTATAACCGCGCCTACTAAGACATCGCAAAGTATAATTAAGAAGTTGCGCGAACAAGATCCTAAATTATATAATGCTCTTCTTGATAATGGCAGCTATTCGCGCAAATGTCAGAATATAAGACAGCCACTTATTTTGACTGACGAAGAATATCGCGTGATGGTTAAACGCGATCCTAAGCAGCAGAAGAATATATATAAGTATCGCAATTTTACTTATGGTAAACCGGCTTATTATATGTGCCAGCGCGACCCTAAGACAAATGTTCGCCTTTCAATGAGTTTTATTACTGGTATACATGAGAAAAACTGGTGTGTACCGTGTTGTCGCAAGAAGCCGCCTCATGAGTCTCTAACTGACCGGCTAGACAAAGATAAGAGCTGTTTTGACTCGGGGATTTATTCATCAACAAAAAAGACAAATTACACTTATATATTTACATTTAACAAAGAAATTGAGCTTGGTAGACTAGGAGAAGTCCCGCCAATTATTCAAGAGATAGTCGGCGCCGATCTTTACTGTTATGGAGTGCCGCAAGTTCTCCCTTCGCTCTCCTCGGCCGGGATTGTCTTCTGTATAGCAAACGCGCTTCATCTAGAGCTCGCGGATTATATTCTGTCTATCATTAAATATATCAAGAAGAACCAGTCGTTTGCTAACTTTGCTAATATATTCAAGACTTCGGCCGTTATCAGTATAAGCGGCGGGACAAACTCATACGCAACTATTTCGCCGATGAACTATTATAAAGACCCTAACTCTAACTCCAGCATTAATCATAAATCACTACTACTCGGCGGGACAACTAACACAGAGTCTAATTTTATCTTAGACGCGCTCTACGCAATATTTATCGATCAAACAGAGTTTTATGATATTAGTATTAATTGGGTTGAGTTCTTCACTGAATTAACACTTGAAATATATAACATAAACGTAATCATCTTTAAATATCATGTTGATGAGCTATACTTTATACCTAATAACTCTGACAAAATAGTAATAGTAGAATATAAGATTAATAATAACCTTCTATATTATCCCATATATAAGATAGATAAGATTATATTCAACAAAACAAAAGAAATCGGTGAGAGGATATTTAATAATCTGCCAAATCTTAACAGTCTAGTCGCTAAAGCAAATACTAATACACTTGACCATGTTATGTCTCTTGAAGTCGCGCTGAACTCTAACGCGGCCTCTATTAAGATACATCGGCTATTTATTAACAAGAACAATCGTTGTTATGCACTGCTCGCTTCAGTTGTCCAAAATAGCTCCGCCGCGTCTACTACTCAATCCGGCCCACTCAAAGTAGCATATGTGCCGATCATCCCTTCAATTATTTTGTCAAAGGTAGAAACGCAATATAAGCCATTTATCGCGGCGGACTTTAACAATGAAACTTATATACTTGATATCGATACATCGATCACAATAATGGCACTCTTATTTGGCGAGTTCCGAAAGACTATAATATATCAAGGAAAGTGTATAGCATATGTATATAATACATTTAACTGCTATATTAATCCAATAGACCCCGCGACTTTACCTGAACAACTTCGCGCATTAGATCGTCAGGAAATAGATTATAACCCCGAAACTATCAATGGAGTAATCTTCGAATCCGCGCCTATATCTGATACAATCCGCGATAAACTGTTTGAAGGATATTACGAACTTAACTTTTATAAGATTCTTAAAATAGAAGTATTACACCTGATAGATATTAAGGAGATATCCTACGAAGCCGCGAAGAAAATGTCTGCCGAACAGTTACTCGCGATATTGCCTCACGAAATCCACAAAGACGCGCAATTGACTGATAACATTCTGATTTCTTGTAATATCAATAATCAGTTAAGTTACTGCAATGGTAAAAAAATACTAGTACCACCTAATATTAAAGAATATTTAGACATTCTACTATTTGAGATTAATGATCCATATCGCAACTTCTTAGCATATAACCGCGAGTATGTGATCAATGTACTTCAGTTTGAAAAAAATGCAGGTGAAATTATCACTATAAAGAGGTTACATAGGATTTAGTCTACTACTTGGTGTAGTAGTACTTGGTGTAGTAGTACTTGGTGTAGTAGTACTTGGTGTAGTAGTACTTGGTGTAGTAGTACTTGGTGTAGTAGTACT
>Ga0214923_10001536_pt1 | contig 32660 bp, 48 predicted proteins | sample LL1510_MetaG_FD_177993 | JGI IMG/M metagenome (GOLD analysis project Ga0214923, IMG submission 177993) | Freshwater microbial communities from Lake Lanier, Atlanta, Georgia, United States - LL-1510 | ecosystem: Environmental > Aquatic > Freshwater > Lake | place: USA: Georgia | collected...
TTAATATTTCTAATATCGATTTAACTGTAAGCAGTTCATCTCCATTAAATGCAGCGCAAATTTATCTAACAAATCTACCTTCCTCAAATATTGGCCTTACATCGGGCAGACTATGGAGAGACGGTGGTTCAGGAGGCGCTTTGCGCGTAGTATAATATGGCTGGATCAATTACAATAACTCAAGATTCTATAGTAAAAATTTTAGTACGTAGAGGTACTGATTCAGAGAGGCGCCTCACCACTCTCTCAGAAGGAGAGATAGGATATACAATTGATACTCAGCGTTTGTTTATTGGTGATGGTATTACTCAAGGAGGTGTGCCAATTGGAAATAGATTTTTAGGAATTATCGCTTCTAGAAATACATATAATTCTATAGCACAAAATGGAGATACAATTTATCAAACAGGGGGCGGTAGTCAGGCTGAAACATTATATGCAAATTTAGGCAATAATAATTGGGTTGATGTACATCCTAAACCCTATACGGATAATTTAGAAAAAGCTAATAATGGTAAATGGAGAGTTACAAGTCTTTTTGTGGGAGGTGATTCAGATGAATTAACCCCTAGCGGGTTAACTGTAACTTATAGTGATACACCTTATTCGCTTCAATCGATTACAGGAATTTATAATCGTCTAGATTTTGATTCCAGATATCTTTCACTTTCTGCAGATACAATAACTCCCAATCATATTAATTCTAGTTTTTATTTTGGCGATATTAATAGTAGAAAAGTAAAGAATAACCTTGATGCCATGGTTAATATAGATAATTCACTCTATATTAACGGAAGGCAAAGTACTGGTAATCCTTATCAATTACAATTGTATGCAACTGATCCTTTAGATTCTAATGCAAGCTCAATAAGAAGCCAGGTAAGTGCACTAAATGTAGGGGGGCAAAATAGAGTTAGTTTATATGTAAAAGATGGGTCTAACAATCAGATGGAAGGTTATAGGCTTTCTCTTAATGGTACAACATTAAACACTACATTTTCATCTAAGAGAGACGGTTCTTATGGAAATCCTAACTTTACATTTAATGGTATTTCTCGCTTTGATGACAAAGTAATTTTTAATTCTACCGCAGATGTTACCATGCTTGGTAATTTATCTGTATATGGTGACATCTCATATTTTGAAACAGTTGTCTCTACGACAAGTTCATTGAGCGTAATTAACAACAACCCTAATGTAGATGCATTAGTAGTTGCGCAACTCAATTACGGTGGTGGTTCTATTTACCCACAAAATATTGCTAGGTTTATGGAGGGGGCATATAATTCCCCAGTATTGATATTAAAAGAAAATCAGTTTGCCGGGTTTAATGTAGATACAGCAATGAACTATGAAACGAATAATGCTAATTTTGTAGTTTCTGGAAGTATTTTAATGGTTCCTCACCCTTCATTTGCAGGTAATTTTGATTTATTTCATAGAAATATTCAGCTGAACAGTAATGGAGATATGATTCTTGCTTGTAGAAAAACAGGCAATTTCTACCTTACAGCTGGAGCAACCGGATTTATAAATCTTGAGGGCGGTCTTAGAGCTACAGACGACGTTGTTGCTTATTACTCATCAGATATTGCATTAAAGAATAATATTTCTTCTATAGATTCACCATTAGAAAAACTTAATCAAATATCTGGTGTTATGTTTGATTGGAATGAAAAATCACCTTACTCAGGTCATGATGTAGGTGTTCTCGCACAAGAAATAGAAAAAGTATTACCAGAAGCCGTTACAACAAGACAAAATGGCGTTAAAGCGGTTAGATATGATAAAATTATTCCTTTATTAATTGAGGCTATAAAAGAATTAAGCAAGAAAAAGTAATATGTCATATATTTACTCAACAATTTCTCCAGCCTCGTATTCTGCTGTAGATGATTTCTTCGGCGTACGCATTAAAAGAAACCCTACTAATAATAAAATTATCGCGTCAGGATTAACTTCATATCTAACTAATTTTGGAAGAGCATGGATTTTTAATTTTTCCTCTCCTGATACTTTTACTTTGTCTACAAAATTAGATTCAACTAATAGAGCTAGTGGTGATTTTTTTGGTATAGCATTAGAAGCAAACGGTAATAGGTATTATGCAGGTACCCCTGGTAAGAATTGTGTACATGTATTTGATTCTCCTGCTGCTCCAACCTCCACTCAGACCTATACATTAACTGCTGTAGATTACGCTACAAACTATGCAGATTATGCAAATTCGTTTGGCTATTCATTAGGGCTAGTAAGTAATAATTTGTTAGTAGGTGCTCCAGAAGATCAAAAAACATATACCGGTGGAGGAGCAGTTTATTCTTACTTTTTAACCGGAGGAGCAGCTCAAAATTGGTCTAATTTATATAGAGAACGCATTGTACCTGCGGATAATGCTGCTAATGATAATTTTGGTTTTTGTATTTCTGTAGATGGAACAAACATGGTAATCGGTGCACCCGGAAGATTGCAAGGAGCTTATTCTAATGCAGGTGCGGTCTACTATTATACATTTTCATCTGCAACGTCTTCTTGGTCGTTTCAACAAAAAATTAACCCTCCCAATCCGGTTACAGGAGGGCAGTTTGGCTTTGCTGTTGATCTAAAAAATGATAGGCTAGTAGTGGGTGCACCTTATGCTACAGGCACCGGAGGGGCAAATGCTCAGCCCATCCTACAAGACGGTAATGAATATTATTATACATTAGTAGGTTCTACGTGGACATATAATAGCACATTAACATGTTTTGATCTTGCAACAAGCCCCAAGAACTTAGGTTATTCTGTAGCATTATCATCTAACAACGCTCCATCTCCTAGTTATGCTGTTGTAGCAGGCGGTCCTATTATAGCAGGGGGATTTACAGGAACTGACCCCCAGCCCGGAGGTTTTGCAGTTTTTAATAATATTAACAATAATGTTTATAGCTCTACATTATGTAGAAATTATCTTTCGGCAACATGGGAGAGAGTTGGTGTATCTTTTATAACAGATTATAATGATTTCGTTATTGCAGGCGCGCCTAAGCGTAAAGATACTTCATCTAGCTCAACTCCCGGTGCAATATTTCTCTATAAAGATGTTTTTGTACAACCGCCTTACCCCGTGCCTGAGATTCAGCCAGTAATTCCTAGCTATAGAATTGAATATAATGGCTTACCTATATCTGAATTTGATATAGTCGCATCTAACGGTGCTACAAACTTTAGTATGTCTCCGGCAATTGCCGGTATTACAGTTGATCCTTCAACTGGTCATGTTTCTGGAACCTATTTTGGATTGGGAACGAAAAGCACTAATTTTTATGCGTCCAATCTTCCTTACGGAGGGACTTCTGCCCCATTACCTATAACTTTTGTATTTAATACTGCACCTTCTAACCCTATTATTCAAAGCAATCAAGCTGTAAGTATAGGTAATGATGCAGGAAATACACAAAGCGTTAACGTAGTAATGGGCCTTGCTTTTAATACTATTAACTCGAGTTTAGATGTTAGAGAATCTCAATGGATGAACGAATACACAAATTACGGAACATGTATGCCTGGCCAGATACATAAAAATAGCTTATGGAAACCAACTGGTACAGGGGGAACTTATCGTCCCTCAGGTTTGAATGAGTTTAGAACTGGTTATAGGTGGTCTCAAATTAAAACCGGCAATGCTATTTTAGTAAGCATTAATAAAAATATTCAAAGGGGTAACGGTTTAACTCCAGGATTAGATTTAGGTACAGCTATCATTACAGCAACAGGAAACGGTAGTCCTATATATACAGGAGGAAGTACACCATATTCCTTTTATCTTTACGGTACTGATTTACCTGCTGGCCCTACAACAGTAAGAAAACCTTCCTCGGGGTGGACGACCGCCGGAGGAGCAGGAGCGTCGGTTACTTGGACAAATCTTTATGCAACTAATGGCGGGGGTAAATATACAATTTATATTAAAGACTATTTAGGCTGCGGTACTTTAGATGACCGAATTAATGTAGTTGCACAATTCTATTATCCATAATAATTACTATATGGGTTATCATCCAAAAAGCTGGATTACTTATGGATTGGGTAAGTGTGTTTTAGAATTAAAATATAATGTAAGCCAATCAAGTGAATATAGAGTATTTGCTACTAGAAACGAGCAGCTTATAAAGAAATATTACGGTAATAATGATAAAAATTTTTACGAGCATAATAATTTAATTTTAGCTTACGATATAAAAAATAATATTTTTGTAGAGTTAGATTTAGATTTAGTAGATCAAGTTGCATATCCTGGGCTTCCTTTTGAAATATTCCCTGAATGGATTATTAATCCATTTTTTGACGGCGCAATAGATTTTGATACGCTCTTTAAATTTCAAGAGCCATTAATAAATGAATTATTAAATAGACATAAAAATTTAGAAGACAAAACGTTTGAAAATAATATTATAAGATATGATACTCTTGCACAATATAACACTATAAGAGTGATTTATAATTCTTTTGCTTGTCAATATGGTAATATAAACTATAGTTTTGATAAAAAAGACTTAGACTCATTTATGACCTTAGGGGAGCCAGAATATGAATTTTACGATCAAAAAGGCATTGAAGATATTAATAATAAATATTCTGAGTTTAAGCAGTATTTAAATGAGTTTGTTACCTATGTAAGTGCTTGTGAGGTAATGCAAATTCCTATTAAAGAGTTAGATAATAATTCACCGGAAATAATGTCTAAAGTTATTAATATATGGAAAGATAAAATAATTGAGTACTCAAACAAATCGCTAGGTCTTTTGAATGAGGAAGAAGAAGTTCTTAAAAAAGAAAATAAGCAAGATGAGTTACAAGAGTTAGATTTTATTAAAGGCCTTATTAATAATCTATTAAGTGAAATTGATTTTAGTACCTATAAAACGCCTAGAGAATTAGCATCATTCTGGCCTGCGCTTCTACTGCCTGCTCCACCTTTTGTCGTTCAAACTTGATGATTGCTGATGCAACAGTATTACATTTCTACGAAGATAATGCTTATTTTTGCAAAGTATTATTTTTAGAAAATAATAGTTTTTATATTTTTATTTCTAATGATAAACTTGCATCTATATATGGTAAATATGAAAAAAATAGCAACAGGTATATATTAACAGCAAATTATAATTCTCAAGGCTACTTAGAAATAAAAAACGAAAAAGATTGCTTTGTTTACTACAATAGAAATTCATTAATTACAAAAAAAGACTTTACTTATACAAAAGAAGAAGTAAAAGATGTTGAAATTTTAATACCTGAAGGCAAATTTATAGAAAGTTTACAGCAAAAAGATCTGGATGCTTTTAATCCGTTAAATGAAAGTTTTTGTGCAGCTCCTTGGGTACACTTATATTTAGATGGATCGGGTAATGCATTTCCTTGTTGTAAAAATAAAAAATCGGGTCTTGGTAATATAGAAAGCAAGCTTATAAAAGAATTATGGAATGAAGATAAACTAAATCTCATTAGAAAGAATATGATCTTAGGAAATAAGATACCTTCTTGTGAAACGTGTTATTTAAATGAAAAAAGATGGGGCACTTCTTACAGAGATTTCTTTAATAGTAAATTTAATAATCATTATGAGCTTATTAAACAAACTAATTTGGATGGCACTGTAGATAATTTAAATATTTCTTTTTTAGATTTAAGGTACTCAAACCTGTGCAATTTGAAATGTATTATGTGCAGTCCATATTCTAGTTCAGCATGGTTCGATGATGCAAAAAAGCTTAATATTATAAGCAAAGACGATAATTATAAGCCTATAAATCTGTACGAAAATATAAAAGATCAATTACCTGAAATTCTTAAAAATGTAACAAGAATTAATTTTGCAGGAGGTGAACCTTTGCTCATAAAAGAAAACTACGAGATTTTAGATAAGCTAATAGAACTTAAAAAGTTTGATGTTGAACTTACTTATAATACTAATTTTTCTAAGCTTATAAATTTTAATCAAGATATTTTATCTAAATGGGCATTATTTAAGGATGTAACTATTAAGGCTAGTCTTGATGCTATAAGAGAAAGAGGTGAATATATTAGAAAAGGTCTTGTATGGAAGGACTTTTTTGATAATAGAAATCTACTTAGAAATAGAGTGCCTCATGCTAAATTTAAAATATTTTGCACTGTGCAATTATTAAACGTTTTACATATTCCTGAAATGTATAGAACACTAAAATCACATCTTTTCATTGACGGCTCTCCTGCCTCATTTCATTTGAGCTTTCTAGACTGGCCTAGGCATTACGATATACGATCTCTACCGTTGCAAATAAAGCATAATATAACGTCTATATATAAAAATTTTATAAATGAATTAAGTGATGAAAAGTTAAAATCACATTTTAATAAGATTTTAATATACTTAAATGAAGAAAACGTTGAAACAAATAACGAGTTTAAAACGTTTACTGAAAATTTAGATAAAATTAGAAAGCAAAATGTAAGGTCGGTATTTCCAGAATTAAAAGAATTTTTTGATTTAATTAATCTTTCTTAAAGCTAGTTATTTTAGCTATCTGCTCACTCGTTAAAACCATATTACTACAAGGAATTTCTATATTTTTTTTAAATCTAGGGCCTTTATAAAAATGTTTTTCCGGAGTACATCCTAATATATATTTGTAGTCTAAATTACAAATATTAGAAATAGCGCGAAAACAAGAAATAGATTTACTAAAATAATTTTCAGGCATAATTTCTAAAATTTTAGTTTTTTCATTACAGAATATAATATTTGTTAATTGCGAGCCGTGTGATGAAATAACAGTGTTTGCGTTTTTTAAAACATAATGAAACTCATTAATGCTAAAATCTTCCGGAAATAAAATATCTATTTTATTTTTTAATAATTCTTCAAATAACATATCTTCATTTAAAATAGATCTTTGTGGATTACCTGAAAACGGATCTTTATTAATTTTTCTTGCAATGTAAATGTGTTTGTATGTAGTTTTTGTTTTTTTAGGCACAAAAATACTTTTTATAAAGTTAATTTGTTCTTTAGTAGCGCGTGCATAAAGCGCAGTGGGAGCATTAAAAGCTATTGAATTGTTGCAAATGTACTTTTTATCTTCTTCAGCTTCAATAAAGTTAATTTTATTATTAACCAATATTTGTATTAAAATATTTTTTAGCTGTGGAGGAAAATCTAAAGATATTAAAACAGTTTTGTTTTTATATTGATTAATTAGAATATCCAATTTCATCAATACATCAAAGACAAAATGGTAGAATTTTATACTCCACTCGTTGGTTTTATTAAAGATAACAACATCATTTAATACTTCAAATTTATTAGTTTTATGTTTTTTTAAAGAAATTGATTTATCAATAAATTCAGGAATAAGGTTGTTATCAGAATGATAATAAGAGGTATTGTAACTATCATTACTATCAATTTCTAAAAATAAATTTTTTCCGTACGCTACAATGTCGCCTTTAAATGCATTTAAATAGTTTCTTACATTCCAAGAGCCATTAAAAAGGCTTTCAAAAAAAGGTAACTCTTTTCCTATATTGACTTTAGAATGTATTTTGTATAAATCATTATACTCTTTGTAAGGTATAACCATAAATTTATTTAAATGAATGTCAATAAAATACTATCTAAAGTACATAAGTTTAAAGAATGCCCCTATTATATAAATTTTGTTAATACTTATAATTCAACATTTAACACAAAAGCTGACTGTATTGGTATTAATTTAGACGCAAATCAAGAACTTATAAGCATAAAGAAATATTTGTCCTTAGATTTAAAAAACTTAACCTTTAATAACAAGATAATGCCAAAAATACCGTTTTTTAAAAATGCAGTGAGGTTTTGCCTCGACAGTGAAACATCGCCCTGCGTGGGACTTAAGGAGTACGATGGTATATATACTAAATATTTTCATATAAAATATCAAAAAGAAGTATATAAAAATAATAGAAATTTTTTTAAAACTAATAATTCTATTTTCGATCCACAGCAAGCGCAATCATACGGCATTTCTATAGAAAATAAAAAAATTATAAAATATTATTATTTTAAACCAAATTTAAAATATTTAGCTAGATTAAAAAATATAAATTATTTGAAAGATTTAAATTCGTTGAATAAAATAGAATTTGTTAAGTATAAAAATAAATCTAAAATTATTATATCATCATCTATTAATTTTTTAGAAAGCAAACTTTATTTACCTTTTAAAAATGAATTTAATATTTTTTTAAAAGGTGTTGGGTATGATAGCGAAGGAAATAGCTCTTATTATTTTTTTAAATGAAATTTCATATATTAGACGAAGTATTAGAATGTAAAAAATATTTTTTAATTGAATTTTTAAAAAAGTTTCTTAAAAAAAATGGATGTTATCTTTATGTTATTATAGATAAAAACAGATTTAAAAATTTGTATAGACTTTGTCTAGCGATAAACAAAAACGTTTTTACAAATTATTTCTATAATAATAAAAATTTACGTCTTAAGGCTATTAATCTTTTTGGAGATCTTAAAATAAACGATACAAATATTAGTCTTTTTAAGAGTAAAGTATTTAATTATAATAAAATTAAAATTGAGTCAAAATTTTCAGTTTGTATTTTTGTGTTGTTTATAGGTTAATTAATGTAGTTTCTATTTTACTATCACAACTATATTTTTTTTCTTTCAAAAGTTTATAATTATTTTCTATACAATAATCTTTTAAAGCTTTTAATTTTTTATAGTTTAAATCTGTATGTTCATTAAAACAAATCAACATTTCTTTATTTTTATTACATACAACTATTCTTATATAGCCAAGTTTTGAAACTTCGTCAAAAATATTATTTTTTTTAACAGAATTATAGAGAGATAGTTTTTTAATAAAACTATAATGATCTTTAACCTTTATAAGTTTATTGTCAGGTGTTAGCCAAAAGTTAACTATATTATTGTTTAAAATATTCATTTGATATTATTCTAATAATAAAACTCTTTCTTAATTCAGAATTTTTAAACGCGCATTGTTCCTTAAGGCCATAAGACCCATGAATTAGACTACCGCTTTGAAGCAGTACATCGCCTTTTTTGCAATTATAAAATGTAAAGTTTTTTCTATTATCTTCTTCAAGAGCATTGTATATACTATATTCATCTAACGAACAATTTGTAAAAGCAGCCTTAATGTTATTTTTAACAGCCTCTTCTTTAGATATTATTGTCGGTACTACAGAATCATTATTATAATAACTGCAAGCTGAAAAATATTTATCATAATTCTTTAAATCTAATAAATGGCTTTTAGGTACATTAAAATATTCAAATCCTTCTTTTTCGTCAGTGAGATAAAAAATTATATTTAAATATTTGTAGCTAAATTCATCGCTTAACCAAAACTTATGCTCAATAGGCTTTGCAACATCTTTATGGTGAAAAGGAAAAAATATTGCATCTCTATGTGTAATTAAAAAGCTTCTTTTAACTAAAAACCAATCTGTCATTACTGTGTAATCATTATTCACTACCTCGGATAATATTTTTTTAGTTACGTTAAGATTAAAGAACTTATTAATTAGATTTTTATTAGGTATTAGCTTCTCTTGCGAATCCCATAGATCTAAATTATTTTGCGAGTCTAAATAGCTATTGCTTTCAGTTAAAACACCTGTATCAATAGCATTGTTAAAAATATAATAGCCGTTTTCTTTGTAAAAATTAATCATATTTTAAAAAACTTTCAAGTTCGGGAAATATAGATAAAAATGATTCTTTTCTTGCTTTATCTAGCATTATTGTTTTAAAAGCAAAATCTTTTATTTTATTTTTATCAGGCTCAATAGTTTCAATTTCTTTTATTATTTGTTTTATTTTATATATAGAGTTTTCTGTTTTAATAGTATTTTGCGTAGTTTCAGAAATATAATTAGAAAGAAACATGATATGTTCGTTAGCTTTTTTTAAAAATATATTTTTTATTTCTTTAGTAATAACATTATAAGATAAATGGTCAGGGAAGAACACCATATTAAAAATAATATTTTCTGGTTTAACAAAATTTCTAGCAATCCATTCTTGATGAAAATCAAAAATATGTGTAAGGTTGAAAACACAGATAGAAGACATAATATAAAAATCTACATTTGGAACTTCTAAAAGCTTTTCTCTTATTTTAACAGTATCGGCCCAGTTACAATTTTTTCTCATATATTCAGCTCTCTGCTCTGATCCATCAAGACTAGCTATTAGAACTATTTTTTTAAAGTGTTTCCATAAGTCAAATATATTATAATTTTTATAATTTAACTTAGTTAGATTTGTACTATAATGAATTTCAATATCAGTTTTATTATTCTCTATTAACCATTTTAATGTTTCATAATGTTCATCTATTAAAAATGGTTCGCCTCCAAAAAAGTATATCATATCGATAGAATCTATATGTTTAAAAAATTCTTTTTTATAATCTTCTAAAGTCTCAAACGGATTTAAAACTTTAGTAAAATTAGTACCAAAAATTGATTGTTCTTTATACCAACTATTAGATGAACCAGGATCACAAATTCTACATTTTAAATTGCATTTGTTAGAAATTTTAAACTCAAAATATTTAAATCCTTTAAAATCTAAACTTCCGTCAGGTTTTGTTTGAGATACAAGATGCATATTATGCAGATTGTTTTTGTTTTTCCATAATCTAAATGATTCGTAGCCTAGTTTTTCACGGTTATAACATCCAGAACATGCATCAATATGCTCACCTTTTAACATTTTAAGTCTTAATTCTTTTAATTTTTCTGAATTCCATGCGCCCTCAATTCCATCTTTTACACTACCTAAAGAATAATTCTTAAACCCTTTTTGATTCATATAACAACAAGGGTAAATGATATTATCACAACCATAGTGCACCCCTACCCAGGGAAGAATACAAAATGAGCTATTCATAAAAATACTTAATTACTCGTATATGAGTGAGCTATTAAATGCCTTTAATATCTCGTCAATTTGCAAAATCATTGTTTGATTGCTAAATTCAGATTTTCTCTTTCTGCAGTTTTCTATCATGCTATAAAATAAATCTTTATCATTTTTTAATCTTAAACAGCAATCAATAAATTCTTCTTTTGTATTAGCTTCTAGGTAATCTAGCTCTGATTTTCTAACATAGCTCATAGCAGTATGATTAGAGAAAATACTCGGAACTTCCATATGCCATGATTGAAATAATCTTGTTGCGTTTTTAAAAAGAACTATATTGTGCTTGTTAGTGCCGTCGTCATTTTTCTCCTCCAAACAGGATACATCTCTTAAAAAAAAGAATGTATCAAAATCGGTAACAGTTACATGTCTATTGTGCTCAAAAGTTATATTAATATCTAGCTTTTTAAACTCATCTAATGTTTTAAGATACTTGGGGACCCAATGTACAGCAGTGTTGCAATGAAAATTTTTAGGAGAAAAAGTAGCTTTTTTTATATTCAAACCTAATGGAAGCGGGTCATAGAGTATATATTCATTTTCCTTTTTATTAGAAGGGTCGTAAACACAGTACCCATTAACACCTTCTATTCTTGGTTTATCAGATACTATCTGTAATTTGACATAATCTTTTTTAAAATTTACTTTATCTTTATAGGTATAGTGAAAAAATAGAATGTCGTCTGGCTTAATATTGTCGTCATTTTTAATGAGCTTAATGTTTTTTACTTTATTGTTTTTTAATATCCAGTATACATAATTTGAGTGTATATACTTACCAGAGAACGATAACGGAGCATTGCGATATTTATAAAAGGAAGAATTGTCAGAGTAATTTGGCAAATCGGCATCTGTAAGAAAGCAAAGATCTCCCATCAATTATCTTATATTGTGTCTTTTGTTTTTAAAGTAAATATATAGATGAATGATGTTTTGTATGAGTTTAAATACAAAACTCAATCATTAATATTTTTAAAAGATAAAAGCTGTATTCTAGTTAAAAACAGTTTTATTATTAATAGAGGCACATATACTATAATAGACGATTCTTCTTTAAATAAAATATTTTTAATTAGGTATGAAGACGGTCACATTGCTGCAGTAATGATAGATTTAGAGAAAAAAAATGTTTTTTATACATACAAAAAAGGTAAACAAAGTAGAAGTAGAATAAAACCGTTAATATGAAAAATACATTCGTTTATACCTTTAACAATTTTAATAAAAAAATAGAAAAAATAATTAATGAGGCTATTAAAATTATTAAAAAAAATAATAATTATGAACTTGTAATTTTATGCAATACTAATAATAATGAGCTTAATGAATTTATAGATATAGAGCTTAAAACCGGTACAGAATTAAAATACTATAGGCCTAAAGTATCTAATGTTGGTGTTGCTGAGCTAAAGAATTATTTTTTAAATTTAGCCGATAATAGTTATATCTCTTTTCTAAGTGAAACGGCTATCTTAAATACATTCTTCTTAATGAATTTACCATTATTAAAAAACAATAATATTTTATTTTCAGACGATAGTCGCCATGGTCTTTTTTTAACTGCACATAGAGATACATTTTTAAAGGTAAATGGTTTTGATAATAATCTGTTTTCGTCGAGCGTTATAATAGAAGATGAAGATATTAAAAATAGAATTGTTTTTTCTAGGATTGCTAAACCAGTCTTACTTTTCTATAAGCATTTAGCCGCATCATGTAATATAATACTAGATTGCGATATTATTAATGCAGAAAATTATGATAATTTCACTCCGTTTAAAAATATAAGTGAGAAAAAATATATATTACCTGAATTAAGAAAATGTGAAAATATAGTGTTTAATAACTCTGTTGAATTAAACTAAAGCTTTATATTTTTCATATTCTTTCTGTACTTTAGACAATACAGGAAAGCTTGTACATTTCAACACGTGGTTATTATATTTGCTTTTTAAAATATCAAAATTAGCACCGTTAAAGGTGTCGCCCTCCCAGGGTTTTTTATTACCCGCAAAATGCCAAATAATAGACGTCTTTAAATTAGCAAAAGTCATAAAAGGGGTAGAGAGAAAATATTTTTCAGGCAAAAACGTTACATGTTCTTTAAAATAAATGTTTAGACTTGATTGATTACCAAACCATGTATATGAGTTTATTATTTCTTTAATTTCTGATATAGTTTTTTTGTTAATAAATCTTTTCCCTATTACAAGCAGGCCGCCGTTAAACCCAATATTTTTATCATAAACAAACATTTTTTGCATTTCAACACTTTCATGCATAGGGTGCTTTACTCCACCAAAATCACAGTTAACATTTATTAGATAAGACAAATCACCTAAACATAGCATATCAACATCAAAAAAGATAATTTTGTCATATTCTTCTAATGTAAATATTTCTAATCTGTTTGCAGGGTTAATATTCCAACCTCTTAAATTCTTAAACTTACAATCTTTATAAAAATCAAAATTAATATTTTTAAATACAACGTTATTGTATATTTTCTTTATATCAGAATAATCTATTTCGTCTAAATCGCCTTCGTTGAATATAATATAGGGGATAAAAAGAGTAGGGTTATTGACTAAAATACTTTTTAGAAACACTTTAAAACCAACAATATAGCTTTTACTTAGAGTAGATACAAAAGCTACGTTCACGGTAGTAATATTTAAAAAATTAGCTAAATAAATCTATGGTAAGTGTACTGCTGCCAGTCTATAACGGTGAAAGTACTATTTTGAAAAGTGTAGAGAGTATTCTATCACAGAGTGAGCAAAATTTTGAACTAGTGATAATAAACGATGCTTCTACAGACAAGACATTAGATATTATTTCTTCCATTAAAGATACGAGAATAAAAATCATTAATAATGAATATAATTTAGGCTGTACCGCCTCTTTGAATAGAGGCATTTTAGATTGTAACGGTGAATATATTTTACGGCAAGATAGTGATAATATTTCACATTCTAATCGATTAAAACTACTATATCAAAGAGCTAAAGAAACTAAAGCAAAATTAATTACGTCAGATTTCTTTAGAATTAATAGTAACTTAGGTAAAAAAGATATTGTAAGAATGGTTGACAGCGATATGGTGTTATGGAAACATATTTTTTATAATCACTTTGAACATAATGTATTGCTAGAAAAAAAAGCTCTTTTAAAGTTGGGATGTTATAGTGAAAAATATAGATTTTTGCAGGATTATGAATTGTGGACAAGATATTTTATTAATGCAATTCCTTATTCAATAGTATCGTCACCGCTTTATGATTACTATTCAAACATAACACCTGAAAAGCGTCAGAGAAGTGAAATGCTAGGCAGTGAAATTAGTTTTAAATATATAACATTATTATTTAAAAAGAAATTTCCAGAAAAAGCTTTTAAAAGCTTACGATATAAAATAAGAAATACTCTTCCCATAAACAAATCGGAACAAATACTTCTTCTACAAATTTATAATGAATATATTAAAAAATTTTCATTAAAGACTACTAACCCCATATTAAGAAAGATTTATGAGCTCGTTAAATAAATTCAGTATTGTTTATGTAGCTAATAATGAGTATTCAAGCCCTTTACTAGCTTCATTAAATAGCTTTAAACTAAATTCACAGCTTTATAATAAAATAGATATAATAATTTTTCATACACATAATTTTGATAAAACAAAATTTAATAATTTTAATATTAAGTTTAAAAAATTTAAAGAACCTTTAGTAAAATTTTCTAGAAGTTGGGGATTAAACCCTGCTAGTAAGTTTGAAATTTTTAAGCTTAAAGGCTATAAAAAAATTTTATATTTAGATTGCGATACTATAATAAAATCTGATATATCTAATATTTTTACTTTACAGGGCGATTTTATCGTAACAGCATTAAAAAAAATAGGCAATAGAATATTTAACGGGCTTCAAAAAGGTTTTAATGCAGGGGTTTTTATTGTAAGTGAAAAATACTTAAATGTTAATGTTTATAATGATTTAATTAATATTTCTAAAAGAAATTTGTTTACTGGTAATCAAAATGTTTTAAACTTTTACTTTAAAGACAAAATTGACATTATGCCGTTATGCTATAATACATGTTTAGATCAGTTAAAACATATAGATAAAAAAGATATAAAAATTCTTCACTATATTGAATATAAACCGTGGCTAAATAATAGTACAAAATACATAGATCAGTTTGTTGGCCCGGTAGAAAAGTATCTTTTAAAGCGTATATATTATAAGTATGTCTAATTTTGAAACAGCGGTAATGGACTTTTTTAATTTCGATAAACCCGTACCGGCATCTATTAAGAACGGTGATTCATTAAGAAAAGAATATATTGACAAAGAAACATTCTTAAAGTCTGTAACCGGGTGCAAAGATTGTAATTTAGTATTCTTAAGGTCATTTTATATTAATAAAATCAAAGACGCATTTAATGAATGAAACTTATTGTTTTAATTTACACACATAAAAACAATTTTTTTAAGATAAAATTTTTAAAAGATAGCTGGATAAAAGATTTAAGCAAATACAATATTTCATATTATTTTGTTACTGGAGACGATCTTAAAGATGAACCTGTTATAAAGTTAAATTTCAAAGAGTGTTATGAGCAATTACCATTAAAAACATTTTTATCTCTTAAAGAACTTTATAATAAAGAATATACACATTTACTAAAGACAGATGATGATACCTTTATAGACGTAAATTCTTTAATAAAGCTTAATTTTAATGATTTAAATTATTATGGTAGGGGAGTACAACCAAATAATAATATAGATGCACATTTTTATAAATGTAAGGATAAAGCATATCATTTACCTAAAAGAAAAACAGAATTTAGTTATGCTGAGGGAGGCGCATATATTCTCAGTAAAAAAGCAGTAGATATAATTGCCTCGTATCCAGAAAATTATTTTTTAAACACGCCTTTAAATTATAGAGGCGAAGACGTTATTGTAGGTGAGCTGCTAGCAAAAAACAATATCTTACTAGAAGATGGATACAACAAAAAAGTAGGTGAGTTGTTAAAAATGGATATTACAGAAATATCTTTTCATCCTGTTCATTTTTCATTGCTCAGCAAGCTTTCTAATTTAAATGCTGAGCAAAAAATAAAACTACTTCAACAAAATCCATATTTAAACGATTATATAAAGAAAGTTATAGTTGATACTCAAAGAAAAAAACTTGTAAATACAAATAGTTAATTTATTATATTATTATGAATATTTTGTTTTTAGTACCTCATGCTGACGACGAAGTTTTGGGGTTCGGAGGTACTATTTGTAAATTGGTTAATCAAGGTCATAATATAAAAGTTGTTATAGCTCAAGCGCCTAACCATCAAAGAGCTACAAAGCAACTAAGCGATGCGGTTTTTGCAAAAGACATATTAGGTTATAGCGAATTAGAGTTTCTTTCTATTCCTCATCATGATTTATGTAATGATCTCTTTGGGCTTATTAGTAAAGTAGAGCATACTATTGACAAATTTAAGCCTGATATTTTATATACAACACACAACTCTGACAACCATCAAGACCATAAAAACGTTTTTAGAGCTGTATCTATTGCTACACGCCCTAACACATGTAAATATGCTCAAAAAATTTACGTTGGAGAGGTCATTTCTTCGTGTGATCAATCATTTAGTATAGAGCGCTCTTCATTTATTCCTAATACATACGAAACTTTGAATCATGAACATATAGAAAAAAAGATAGCTGCATTAAAATCGTATACGACGGAGTGTCAACAGTTACCTCACTCACGATGCCCTGAATCCATTTTAGCTAAAGCTACATCAAGAGGAGCTGAATGCAAGTCTATGTATGCTGAGGCATTTATGCTTCTAAGGGATATTAAAAGTGTATAGCATATTAATAGTTGGATACGGTTACGTGGGTTCAGCTGTAGCATCGATTTTTAAGCGCGATACTGTAAATATCATAGATCCAAAATATAACGATAATAAAATTAAAGATTTTGAAAATAAAACATTTGATGCGGTATTTGTATGTGTCGATACACCAAAGAATGAAAAGTTTAGAGTTCTTAATACTGTATTAAAGCAGTTAAATGATTGTTTAGCTAAAGGTACGCCTGTATGCTGTAAGTCGACTGCATCACCTATTTTTTATGAAAAGGCATATAAAGAATATAAAAACATTTCTTTATTACATAGCCCTGAATATCTTTCTCATTGGAATAACATAGCTGATTTTCAAAATCAAGAATTTATCATTATTGGAGGTGACAAAGCACCAGCTAGCAAAGTTTCAAGTATTTTGTGTAGCAGACTTTTTAAAGTAAAAGAACTGCGTATTACTGATATTAAGACCGCTGCACTTATAAAGTACTCTGAAAATGCTTTTCTTTCATTAAAAGTAACTTTTGCAAACGAGATTTATAAGGCTCATAAGCTACTTAAATGTAAGTCTCAATTTAAAGATTTTACAGAAATGCTTGGTTTAGATGCACGAATTGGTGGGTCGCATCTACAGGTTCCGGGTAGGGATGGCAAATTTGGATGGGGTGGCCATTGTTTTACTAAAGATAATAATGAGTTTATAAAGTTTACAAAAAGCAAGCTAATTGACTTTATAATAAAAATAAATCGATTGCACAGAAAATCTAAATAAATATTATTATGGATGTGAATCAAATAACTGAGGCTTTTTTTGATACGTCTAAACCGTGTCCTTCTGAAATATTAGAATGTGAGCAATTAAGAGCAAAATATTTAGAAGAGCTTGAAAATATGAATAAACATGGATGTACACAATGTCAGAAAAATAATATTAAATCAAAATATCTGGAGGATGTATGGAAACGAGCTATTTCCTCGCTTACGCAAAAGGACTCTTAATAACTTGGACTATTTTATTAATTTGGTTTTATAGTCCTTTAAAAGTAACTTTAGGGCAACTTTTTTTACATAAAAACCTGTATACCGATGATCAGGTAGAGACAGCTATAATGATAAAAAATAAATGGCTCGGTAAACTTCTAAGTTGCTATATTTGCTTTTCTTTTTGGACGTCTTTACTTGTTGGTTTATTTTTTAAATTTGAAAGTGGGCTTTCATGGAAGTTTGTTTCTCTAGCATGGTTTACGTATCCAAGTTTATGCTATCTTTACAAAACGTTTATAGATAAAAAGTAATATATTCCTTATAGTAAATCATAAAACGGCGTACATATTTTTTTTCAAATTTTCGAGCATCTATTTCATATTTGTCTTTTCTATATTTTAAATTATTTTTATCTGAATCTTCTTCTGTATAACTTAAATCTTTATCTTTAATACCTAAAACTTGTGACTGCATCCAATGTCTAAATTCATGTAAGATGTGTAAAAAAATAACAAATTTTCTTTGTCTTTGTGACTTTGCTGTAATATATGGATTACTGCAGATAAAAATTTTATCAGTTCCAAAATAATAAAAACTAGAGTCGTGCGAAAAATCAACTTGTATAGTGATACTTGTTTTTTTAATACGCTTATTTTTAATAATATCATTGAAGACGAGCGTTAATGCATATTGAATGGCATTTTTATTAAGCTTATTATCACTTAACCATTTAATTGTTTTTTTAGTAGGATTTATTCTAAAAAGATGCATATAATTATTATAATTAAATCATTGATATTTCAAATTATAAATATATAATATTTTTATGTACATTGATAGATATACAGTTCAGATCAAAGATACTTATGGCAAAAAAACAAAGAAAGTAAGTATTGATGCTGATTGCGCTATTGATGCTCACAAGAAAGCGCTTTCATTTTGCAATGAGCTTAATCAAGATATTGCAAAAATATCTAATGCTGAAAAAGCTATTGTATATACATTAGAAGACGGTTTTAAAGACTAATATGGAAAAAACAGTAAAAGAAATCTCTACTGAACTCACGCTTTCAGATATGAGAACAATAAATAATATTATAGAGTTCGCAGCTGCGAAAGGAATTATAAAGCCCAACGATTATACTGTAGTAGGTAATGTATACGAAAAAATTAGTCAGTTACTTAAAGATGAATCAAAAATTAACTCATGAATAAAATTTCTCTTGAAAAGATAATGTCTTCTTCAGGGGGCAATTTACATGTAAGGCTTCTAATCAACGATAAGGATGTTGGGGTTCTTTATTTAAAAGAAGAAGAAGCAGATGTTCTTATAGCCGCAATTAAAAAAGGTATTTATTCTTCTGATACAACTTTTAGTTCGAATTTATATGATGATGAAAATGATTTTGATGATGGTAATGATGACGATTTAGATTAAATATTTGTATGTATGAAATCGGTGACAACATGCACCGCGGTCTGTGAAGAATTCACGGATGTAGTATTGATTGATAATAAGCATAATAGTATTCTTATAAATGTTGCACAAGAATGGTTCGATGTACTTAATGAACGTCTAACAGGTATTGGCTATAAATTAATTCACCGTTCAACTATCGGAAAAACTATTACTTGTGCATATATTCCCAGAATTTGATTTTTTGTTTTTTGTTTATACAATATTAGCATGTTAATTTTTGATCCTAAAACACATGCATATACTAATCCCTTTACAAACGAAGCCTATATATCTACAACTCAGCTAATTTCTAAGTTTAAAAAACCGTTTGATGTTGACGCTGTTTCAAAACGAATTGCCGATAGAGAGGGTGTCACGCAAGATGAAATTAAAGAAAGATGGAAAAAGCTAAACACAGATAGCAAAATTTATGGATCAAAAATACATAGCGTTATAGAAGAATATAATAAAGATAAAACTATAGAGGATGGGTACGAAGACCTTATAGAAGCTTATAAAGACCTTAATGTAGTAAAACAAGATGATGAGCTTTTAGTAGAAGAAAAACTCTATAATCATATGTATAAACTTGCGGGTACCGCAGACGTAATACGTTTAGAAGAAAGTGGTGGGTTTAGTGTTTTTGATTTAAAGACTAATAAAAAGTTTAATTTGTTTAATCAATATTCAGAATATCTGTTAGGGCCTTTATCGCATTTATCTTCTTGTGAATACACCACTTATGCTTTACAGCTTTCCCTCTATGCATATATGTATCAAGGAATTACTGGTAGAAACGTTAATCAATTGGGGGTAATGTACTATAATAAGGAGAGTAAAGATTTCATCTATTATCCTACACCTTATCTAAAATCTGATGTTCAAAATATGCTAGACTTTTATGCAAAGAATCTCCTGGGATAATCATGCTCTTCTTTTAGCATGGGCTGCTACCAGGCGTAGTGAAGACCCGTATATGAAGGTCGGCGCATGCGCATTAGGCTATAATAATGAGGTGTTAGGAGTAGCTTATAATGGTATAGTTTCAGGTAAAACAATGGATAAAGAGTTTTGGGTTGACCGTGATAAACGTAGACCTTATATGATTCATGCTGAAACAAATCTTTTAGCAAGAATTAGCCCCGGGGAAGCTAAAACTATAGCTATAACGTTACAGCCTTGTACACATTGTGCACAATCTATAGCTGCTTATGGAATCAAGAAAGTAGTTTATTCTATGAAGTACGACTTTGACAAAGGCGGGTTAGCTATTCTAGATTTTTACGGAATCGAATATAAATGTATAAGTAAAGAAGAAATACAGGACGAAGCAAGAGGTTTAATTTATGAAATTTATTGATATTATATTACAAAATAGTCAAGCCAAGGAGGCAAAGCTTATGGGCCCGGCTTCTAAGGCGAGTACTAACCCGGAGACGGGTGTAACCATTTTAAACCCATCAGCTTTTCATGTTATTCAGGATTGTGCAAAATTGGCAATAAAGTATTTGCCCCATTATATTTTCGGTCTTTATGCAAATCCGTTTGAAGTACTTAAAGGTAAGTTTGAATACAATGATGTAGTAGAATTTGTAAGAGCGGCACTTTCAGATGTAGTATTAAATCAACTTCTAGTTCTAATAACAGAAAAAATTAAAAAATCTTCTTCTACCCTTGCAGGTAGCTCTAGTGATCCTTACGGTGATTACGAATCTTATAATATTAGTGATAAAGAGACAACTGCTGTTGCATTGATTTGTGATGCATTCGGAGTAAATATGTCAAAATGAAATTAATTTCTCCTCTTCTTAAAATTCAAGAGCAACTTCGTATATTTCACTGGCAATCCGCTACATACGCTCAACATAAAGCTTTCGGAAAAGCTTATGAAGAATTAGGTGATTTAGTAGATGATTTTGTTGAAGTTTATATAGGTAAATACGGCAAGGTAAAGGCAAAATTAGTTTATAATATAGAATTAGATAATTTTGGTGAAAATTATAACGAATATATAGATAATTATATTTCCTATCTATCAAATATAAACAGTGAGTTGGATGAAAAGAAAGATACAGATTTACTTAACATTAGAGACGAAATGCTTGCTATTCTCAATAGATTAAAGTATCTTCTTACATTAAAATGACACTAGAAGCGGTTATATTAACCTGCGCAAAAAAATCAGACGAGCAGCGAGATGCTTTAAAAAATACATGGGCAAAACATGTTGATTATGTTTTTCTAGGTGATCCTAGCCAGCAAAGTAAAGGTATTCTAAGCTACCCTGAAGTTCTCGAAAATGATTATCATTATGTATGGATAAAATATTTGGCTTTTTTAAAAAGATATGAATTTACTAAAGATTGGTATTTTTTTTGCGATGATGATACTTTTGTTGATGTAAAAAAATTAAAAGATGTATTAAAAAACTATGATCCGGAGGAAAATATATGCATATTTTCAAAATGTGTATTGAACTTGGATGGAACGGATAAATGCGGTACTCCTACAGGGTTTTTAATGCATACCATCAAGGGAAAGGATGCAGTAATGCCTATAGTACATCCTGCAGGGGGAGCAGGGTTTGCTTTATCTAGAAAAGCGCTTAATCTTTTAAAAAAATATTTAAAAGGTAATAAAGATTTAGGTTATTGCTATAAGGCTGATGTAGCTATAGCTTTTTGGCTTGCAAAGATAGATACAAAATTTATTCATTTAGATAAACTGTTTGGCAACAATCCAGAACATTTTAATCATACTGTTGAAGATATAAAATCTAACATTACATATCATTACGTTAACCCTAAGTTAATGCAAGAGCTTTATAAAATAAACTATGAATGACAGAATAAATACTTTTATGAGAGATTGTGTATGGTTTAGAGCCAGTCTATATTTTCTTATTGCCTCTATTCCTCCGCTTATTGCCGAGCTAAGTAAATACAAGTCATACAACGATATAACTTCTATTGCAGCTACAATTATTGCTGCCAACTGTATTTTTCAGGGTGTTATTGCTGTTCGCGCTTTTATCGACCAATCAATTAGCCGTACAGTGAGTGAAAAAAAGCATGCAAAAAAAGTTGAATTAATAAATGAGGAATCTAAATAATTTTATGAATAAATTCTTACCTTTTATCTTGGTTCCTTTTTTACTAGTAGGCTGTACTACCAATAACGGTGGTAATGGTGTTTCTGATGTCGGCGGCACTACACCTAAGCAGGCTGTAGAAAACGCTCTTCCTTATATTGCCCCGGCTGTAACGCTTGCTTGTACCGTAGTTCTTGAGCAGGCAGTTTCACCTGAAGATCGCGTTGAAAAAGCTAAGATGATCAACAATGTCGCTACCATTGTTGAAAGCTTAACTCGTGGTTCAACTCCTACACCCGATCAGTTGCAGAAAGCCCTTACAGATTATCTTCCTCAGGATAAGACACACTGGGTAAAGTATGTAACGGTTGTAAAGGATATCTATGCTGCTCAATTTGCAAAACTTGGTGGAGATGCAAAGCTTGGTGTAGATGTTCTTAATGCTATTGCCAAGGGCTGTAAGACAGCTACAGACGAATACGTACAGTAATGCCTACCGGTATTATACAAGCATTTTTAAGCGCCATTTCTGGAATATTTGGTGCTATTAATAATGTGTTTGGAGCTAAGAATACTAAGGAAATGAAAGAACGTCAAGAGCTTCAAAAGGAAGCTAATTTTGAAAGTGAAATTGAAAGAGCTATAAAGGAGAAAGATGCTAAGAAAATTCGCGATTCTCTCGCTGAGTAGCCTTTTACTTGTAGGTTGTTCAACCGTTACACCTGATAAAGTAAAAGACGAGATTGCCTCTTATGATGCTTCTACTCCCTCGGGTTATGATGTCCAAAACTCTGGTTTTATTGGGTTTTTAGATGACGGTAGAGGTATTATAACCCCGTTTGGTTTAGTTCGTTATAATACACTAATAAAAACGTATAAGATACGTTTTAAATCAGTTAAGGGTGTATATTTAGATGTTAATGTAGGGGTTGAAGAATACACTGATAAAAAGGGTAATAAGCTTTTTATTATAGATCAACAGCATTTAGTTTATTATGCAATTTTAAATAGCTGGCGTAAAGATGGTAAGGAGCCAGATTCTATTTGGGATAAAGCAAAAGATCTCGTAAAATAAATTAGTATTCAGCATCAGCAACTATATGAAATTGTACTGCATTGCCGGCAGAAGAATTCCCGCCTGCATAGACGTTTACAGATTTGGAGCTTGAACCGTTATTATATGCTCCTCTATCGCTACCCATGTTCTCATCGTAACAGTAACCCAAAGCACCGGTTTGCGGTGAATAAAATCTTATCGCAGGGGTCTTTACCATTTCAACCGGAAATGACCATGTTATTATAGGCCTATTACCCGTACCTGTCGACATGCCATATATAGTTCCAGCCCCTGTGGTGCCAGCAGTTCCAGGTGTAACTGAATAGCTATAAGTTTTACAATAATATCTTTGACACAAGGATAGTTCATATCCAAACGGTCTAAATTCAAAAGGCGTGGCTGTTACTCCTTCTTCTATTTGAAGTCCTGTAAACCTAAGAGTAGCGTTACTATAGTTAATTAATTTTGTTTGTCCTGCTAATGCATATTTAGCTGTAGTAAGCCATGTATTAGAAGTAGAGCTTTCGTAAACAGAAGCAAATCCTAAGTCAAAAACAACAGCTACACCCATTAAGTCTGCCCTGCTTATAGAAGTAGCACCAACATCACCGGGAACTGTAATAACTTTTCTTTCCCAGGTATTTGCAGCATTAATAGTATAAGTTACAAGATAACTTCTGGTAAATTCTGTATTCATTACTGCTAGAGAATAGGGACCAGGAACTGAGCCCTTAACCCAAAAAGATATTGTAATAGATCTAGCATTAGCGGTACCCCAAGCAAGATCCGCTGTATTATAGCCTTCTATTACATGTGCAAAATAATAACAATCATTACTCACAATACTATTAGTCGCTACAGTGGTTGTTAAAAGAATACTATTATAAAATCTTTCTCCTGCAGGTACATCTGTACTTTGCTGCATTGTCCAGCTACCTGAACCTGATGCTGTACCTCTCATTCTATCTACACCGCAGGTTGTAGTACCTGCGCCAGAATAGGTAATAGTACCGCTCTTTTGAAATACTCTCATATCACCGTTTATAACCTTATTTCTAAAGCCAAATAAACTATTAGTACCTAATTTAGTAGTACTAGTCCCATCGCTAATAGGAATAAAATTATTAGCCGATAAAGCATTAATAGTAGCTAACTGATTTATTGTTACATCGGCCATAATATTATTTATTAATATCTTATAAATAATAATGTGAAGAAACTAATCTTAATTATACCTTTAATAGCATTAACTAGTTGTGGTCCAACACAATGTCCTTATAACTATAATGTAAATGAGCCTACTCTTCAATCTGCAGAAGATGCTATGAAGAAAGACTTTAACGAGGATAATTTTAAATAATATGGCTGATGTAACGATATCTCAACTTTCTGAAGCATCTATTACAAAAGATAGTAATATTGTTTTTAGTAATAATAGCGGTACTTTTCGTACTACAGTAAAAAATCTTTCTAGCGCAGGGGTTTTTTTACCTACATTCAATAATTTAAATAGACCTGCTACAGGTGAGATAGGTCAACTAATTTATAATACCTCTACAGGTACTGTTCAAGTATGGGTGGGTATATGGTCTAATATTACTACCCCTGCTGGAATATACTCAAGTATTGAAGCCGCACAAAGCGATGGGGTAATAATGTATTTTCCTTTAAATAGCATTGCAAATACAACCAGTACGATAGGCGGAGCAGGGTGCAATTTAACTATTCAAGGTAATATAATTACAAATGCATCGGGTATAGTAGGAGGAAGCAGCGGATCAATTCTTAGAGGCGATAGCGATGTTACAGCTTATATTAGAGTAAACGGTGTACCTACCGGTGGTATAACAAGCAATAATTGGTCATTAAGTTTTTGGTTTTATAAGACATCTTCAAGTATATATAGTTCTAGTGATGGAGCTGCTATAATATGGCCATATTATGGGACTGATACAGTAAATTTTGGCGGGTTTAGTACTATAGCAGGTTCAAACCCTGCATGGGGATATGCAGGTAGTAATGCAGAATCGCTTTATGGCTATTCTTGGCCTAATGCTACTAATTCATCTTATATAGTAGCTACCAATTTTTTTCTAAATACGTGGTATCATTTAGTGGTTACACATACTACAAATTCATTAAAGCATTATGTAAATGGAAATTTATTGATGACTAAAACAGACAACCCTACTATTAACAATAACTGGTCACTAGGTAATTATTATTACGTACAAAATGGAAATTCTAATAATCATTATGGAAAAGGGAGATTTGATGAGTTAGTACTCTTTAATAGAGTTTTAAGTGATAGTGAAATTAGTAGTCTTTATAATAACCAATTAATAGGTAGACAGCTTATAACAGGGGTAGCTATATAATATGAACGACCGCTTTAATTGGATTATAAAGTTTGTGTTGGATGCCGAAGGTGGCTACGACAATGATCCTGATGATCCAGGCGGTGAAACAAAGTACGGAATAGACAAAAGAAGCCATCCAGATGTTAATATAAAAGAATTAACGGTAGATGAGGCAAAAGACATTTATTTTACCGAATACTGGACTAAGTTTAAATGTGAACAATTTCCCAAGCCTGTAGGAGAAGTTTATTTTGATTGCTGTGTTAATACTGGTTCAAAACAATCTAATAAATTCTTACAACGTGCAGTAGGCACCGAGCCTGATGGTATAATTGGACCTAAAACATTAGCTGCAGTTAACGCAAAAGATCCTAAAGTTCTTGCTAATGCATTAATAGGTCAAAGACAGAAATTTTACGAAGATTTAGCAGATAATAAGCCTTCTTTAAAGAAGTTCTTAAAAGGCTGGACTAATAGAAACAATAATTTAAGAAACTATATAGCTTAAGCAGTATAAACGTTTCCACCTACAGTTGTAAATGTATGGTAATAATATCCACCGGCTGAGGTAACAGTTCCTCCGGAACCTTTTTGTGTATCACTAAAATATCGTACTATTACAACTCCGGATCCTCCGTTACCTCCTGTAAAATTAGGGCCGCTGTTTCCGCTAGCACCTCCACCTCCACCTCCAGTATTTGCAGCACCAGCAGTAGGTGCAGTATTGTAATTAGCACCATTACCCCCGCCTCCGGTTCCTCCAGCGCCGCCTACACCGCCGTAAGCGGCGCCTCCTCCACCTCCTCCATAAGTAACTCCGTTGAACCAAGTAAACCCTCTGCCTCCTGCACCACCGTTAGAGGAGGTACCTTGAATTCCAAAACCTCCAGCTCCTCCTCCACCCCCTGCTCCATAGCCTGATCCTATTGCCCCGCCATGACCCTGACCTACTACATATTGTGAATAATAAGGTGTATCTTCGTAACTGAAAGATTGTTTATACCCGCTTGATCCTCCGCCTGAGCCTCCAAATCTACCTCTATTAAATGCACCGGTGCTTCCACTGCCTCCTCCTCCACCGCCTATAGCTTTTTCTCCTAAGAAATAAGAATCATCTCCATCATAAGAAAGTTCACCGTTATTAGCACCGGAAGAAACGGTGGCAACCCCACCTGCTCCTACTATTAAAGGGTACCTTTTACCAGAATCTATATATGTAGTACCATAAACTACACCGCCAGCGCCACCACCTGCACTATAAGCATAGTTGCCCCCGGAGCCTCCCCCTGCTACTATAAGATAATCTATTAGATATGAATTATTGTTAACTGATAAAATCTGATTAACAGTAGCTTTATAGGTAGTTGATCCGTTGGAAATAGGTAGAACATCTGTTAAGCTAACAGCTGGAGCGGGGTTTAACCCAGATATTGTTACATCGGCCATATTATTATTTATTAAATTAGACTAAGTATTTATACGAAGAGATTCTTACAATCTAAAGCTTGGAAGATAATAAAAAAACTTGTTTTAGGTAGTTTTATTAGTGCTATCCTTTACGTCTCCTTTGTTTATGGTTTTTATAAAGGAGCTAATAGTGAGTACAGAAGATATAATTATACGAACCTGCCAAATTCTTGTTTTATTGAGGCTTTAATACATGCCTCTAGAGCAAGCTTGGTCTTAAAATCTGAAACCGAACCTCAAATTTATTCGTCAATATTTGGCTATACTTTTAAATATGATAACGATATTAAGGTCAACGGCAAATCATTATCGCAGACTTTTGGCCATGCAATTTGTATATTTGAGTATAAGAAGAAACTTTGGACATATGATATGAATTACGGGACTATGCCAATAGGAGAAGCCGGGGATAGAAACAAATATAACGAAAGAATGAAAAAATGGGCAGAAAGGTCTTACGGAATACAAATAGACAAAAGTTTTGTAATAGATGACTGGATGACTTTAGGTCCAGATGCTACTGATTATTAATACGGTGTAGAGAGAGGTGGGTTAGGGGAAATAGAAGGGCTTATCGGAGGAATGACTGGGGCTTGTGCATCTATTTTAGAAGAACCAGAACCACTTTTGGTATCAATTGCAAGTATTGCTGATTCAAACCCTGCTTGAGTCAAGTTACCTACTGTATCTTCTTTTTGAAGATTCATTATTTCTGCACCATTAATCTGTATCTTAATTGGCTGAGTATGGCCCTTTACCTTAACAATAATTTCACCAGAATCATTTTTTTCAAAATTTAATACAATAGGTTCTTGCTCAGTAATCTCATTTGTTTGACAGAAAGATAATTGTGTTAGAAATAGAAAGCTGACAAAAAATAAGTTTTTCATAATTTAATTATAACTTAAAGATAAATAAAATCAACTAATCGTTGATTACAAACACTATATATTTACCTTTACCTAAGCACTGATAATAATATCTAAATTTTTCTTCCCCGGGCACATAAACCCCCCATACATCATCGCCTTTAAAATACTCTTTTAAACATAATGTTTCGGTCTTTTCTTTAACATGTTCTTTAATAAATTTAGTAACATCAACAACAGTACCTTCAAATACAACTACCTTACCATGCTGTGTATGATGATTTGACATCTCTACTCCTGAAGAAGTTGGTATATCCAACTCATTATTAGTATTTATAGCTTTAAAACTAAGACATGCAACTATTAAGGTCGCAAAAGCCACCAAGATTTGCTGTCTTCTAACTTTTGCTTTACGATACATCTTATAGCGAGGAAGGAAACTATTAAAATACGCATCACCAGGGTCGTTGAGAACACTAGCTTGTCGAATAAGCTTTGAAAGGTCATTCACGGTTCCTGCGATTATATACTCTGGTACTTGCAAGTACAATGCCTGCTATTAAAGCCAATGATAGTGAACCGGGCTCAGGAATTACATTAACTGTAGAAATAAACCCAAAGCTAGAATCTGCCAAAGTTGTTGATGTAGTATTTACTGAATACGAAATATCTGTTAAGCTTGTTCTGGTAATAAAGTCTGTATAAGTTTCATATGTAAGGCCGTTAAACACTATCGCACCAAAGCCGCTTTGTACATACATGTTATAGGTAGCATTAGCAATATCTGAGGCAAAATCATTGGTATTAAAGAAGCCTGCTTGAAATGAACTGCTTGTACCAGCAAGCAAATTGTTATACATAATATTGTAAGCGTTTGAATTTAAGTAAATGTTAACTATATTTGATGAGGTAAGTGCAGCAGTAAATGGCACAGCTCCTGTTATTTTTAATACGTCATTGTTATAGGTAGAACCATTAAGCAAGGAATTACTAGTAACTTCAAACGCAAAGCTCATACCTGCACTTGGATCTACAGCACCAACTGTTAATATGCCTGGGCTGTTACCTGGACTTACAATAGCATCACCACCAACGGTACCAGCAATAATTCCATTACCATTTAATGTTGTGCCTGTGTTGTTTGCACTTGCAGAAGTTCCTCTGTATACATAGACGTTACCGGTACCAAACGCAGATCCATTAGTATTGTTAACACTAATATTCCAACCTGTGCCACTAGAATTAAAATAGGTATTACCAGAATAGGTGCTAGCACCATTAAATGCCATGGTTCTACCTCCTACAGAACTTGAGCTATTTGTAAATATTAAACCTGTACTGCTGTTAGCAAACCCCCCATAAATGGTGGTAGAGTTGTCTACTTTAATAGATCTAGTAGCATTATTTAAGTCAATACTACCACCAAGAATATTTGCCCAGCTTAATCCCCCAATAGTAACATCTCCATTTAACAAAATGTTATTGTTAATCATTCTTACTGCATCACTATTGTCTCCTATGCTTTGACTCTGACCTAATGTTGCACCTTGATTGAGTACAAGTCTTGCAGTACCAAATGCATTTTTATTGGCATACCCTAATTGCCCATACACATTAATATCACCTGTAACGGTATTACTTCCTCTTAATTCTACAAGGCCTGTATTACCGCTTTCATTGATAGATAGTGCACCATCTGCAGATGAAGTAATATCACCGGTAACAATTAATGTTCTGCTAGTAGATGACCCTGTGCCAAGAATAAGCCTAGATCCATTATTAATAGTAATATTTCCATTAATTCTGTTAGTAGTAGAAGAATCGGTTACAGATACTACTGCATACCCTGTACCTGTAGTAGCAATAGTCATAGGTACATTGATAACTGTTGCTATAGCATTAGAAGCTAACCCTATCCTTGAATTAACACCAGTAGAAGCATCTGTGCTGCCCACAATGGTTAATAGGGAACCTGCTCCTCCATTTATAGGTCCAGTTACTCCTAGAGTTGCACCAGATGATCCCCAGTTTAAGTTTACACCCGCCCCGAGTGTTATTCCGTTTGTGGTTCTGATATACCTATTTTGTGAAGAGTTAGTACCGTTATTCCAAAATGTATAACCACTAGAGTTTACTTGTACATTATTTGCATATATAGTAGATGAGCTTAGAGTTACTTGTCCTGCTGTACCTTGAAATACTGCAACATTGGTAGGGCCGGTACCTGCACTAGTCCAACCTCCTGATGCAGTAGTAGAGGAACCAGTTGAGTCTGTAGACCATGTTGTTCCTGTAGTGGTCCAGTTACCGGTACCTCCTACACCTGTTGTTGCTCCATTGACATCCCAATAAAGGGTTGCTGCTTGTGCACTAACTGATAGTGCTGTTAATAGTGCTAGTATTGTTTTTTTCATAAATTCTTTTTTAATGCTTCTTGCCTTTCAAGATTGCGTAAAATTTTTGCTACAGGATCAAATGTACCATAAGTGCAAAGGTTATAAATATGCTTCTTTAAAGTAGACATAAAAAAAGCCGCATTATTAGCGGCTTGTGTTATTAGATCAGCTATTGTGCTGAGCTTCTCATGCAGTGCTGAGTTCCTTGCATTCATACCATATTAGACAGATGAGACCGGAAAACATTAGAAATATTTTTTATATTTTTTAATTTGTTCCTATACTCATACTTATAATAGTAATTATACTTAAAGCAAGCTACTTATAAATGTTATTAGCATTTCTAATACATACTTTTATATTGACAAAATATATGTTTCCTATATTATATAAATAATTAAAGTGAAATTTGACAATCTAGTTAATAGTATTTTAGAGAATACTGTTCCTACTACTGGTGGTATACTGCCTTGGAAAGAAGTACCTCAAGAAGAGAAGAACAAAGCATACGAAATGTTAAAAAAGCATAATGATGCTGTGGTCAACCCCAAAGATAGTGAAAAAAATCTTTATTTTATTGACGTGACTGGCAAGCATCAAGTTTATTACACTTTCTGGAGATTCAGAGACATACCTGCTGCTATACGTAATTATATTAAAAATCCTATTTATTTTGGCAATCTTTCTACTGATCTTTTAACATCAATTGAAAAAGCTCTATCTAAGCCAGTAATTAAAAATGTAAGAGTAGAATTGTACGGTGATCAAACTAGAGAACATTTAATAGGCAGATCTAAAGCTACACCTAAGTTTACTTTTGGTAAGTACAGAGGCAAATCATTCCCAGATGTGTATCTAGAAGATCCAGGTTATTTTGTTTTCTTAGCTAAGAATGCCGATCCCAAGTATGCTGACACACAAACTGCTCAAGCTGTTCGTGCATTTGCGCAAATGTATTATGATGATGTTACTAAGAAGAACGTTGAAACATCTACTGCTCAGTATGTGGGTAAGGTTGGCGATCGCTATGAAGGTGAATTAGAGCTATATAGCTTCAAGTCTGTACCTCCAAGAGACCAATATTCACCTGGTTATAATGTTTACAAATTAAAAGATGCACAAGGTAACAAATTTATCACATATAAGTTTCCTACAGATCAAATAGGCACCAAGATGAAAGTTAGAGCTAAGATCAAAGAACATAAAGAAATTCTTGGTGTCAAGTTTAATAAAATTGGCTATATAAAGCCTATATGAAAACGTTTAAAGAGTATTTTTTAACCGAGTTATTTCAGTCACTTCCTAATATTAACACTACCTCTAATTGGGAAATAATAGATATAGATGACTATGATCCTCAAGGCGGTCTTAAGGCAACTGAAGTAAAATATTATGTAGATATACCTATAAAGAGCGGTCAAAATGTTATATATGAATTTATAGCATCTATTGGATCTAAGAAGCCAGGAAGAGAGCTATCTAATAAAGAAAAAGCTGCTTTATCAAAAATACATATCGAACATTTGCCTGCTGCAGAAATAACTTTTAAAACACTTAATCACCCCAAGCACGGTGATTCAATTTCTATGGTAGGAGATGCTAATGTCTCTCAAGTCTTAAATCATGCCATGGCATTTATAAAAGATATCATTAACAGATATAAACTCAATTTAGTTTCTTTTTCTGCTGCAGGAAAGAGAGGAAAAATGCAAAATAGTGATCTTAATCCTGATGCTATTCCTACTAGAGATATGGAGTCAGTTAGTAGAGCCAAAGTTTATGAAAGGTTAATTAAAAAATTTGCAGATCAATTAGGGTTTACTTATCAAAGAAAAGATACTCCTGGAACGGGGTTTGGATTGAATATATATGATTCTACAGATTTTATTTTAACAAGAAAACAACAGATATGAAATTTGATAATCTAGTACAAACATTATTTGAAATGCATGGTGATACATGGGGTGAAACTGCTTGGACAGATACTAGAAACGGCAAAGAAATAAAAGTAACTATTAGTCAGCTTTTGAATTTTGCAAAAGATATTCCAACTACAGAAATTGACACAGAATCATTGCGTTCCATATCTCTTCACTCCGATAAGACTGATTCAGAAAC
>Ga0214923_10001537_pt1 | contig 32643 bp, 36 predicted proteins | sample LL1510_MetaG_FD_177993 | JGI IMG/M metagenome (GOLD analysis project Ga0214923, IMG submission 177993) | Freshwater microbial communities from Lake Lanier, Atlanta, Georgia, United States - LL-1510 | ecosystem: Environmental > Aquatic > Freshwater > Lake | place: USA: Georgia | collected...
AAAACTGCAGTTGAACAAGAACTAAGATTGCTGCTTGAACATAATGGGTTTAGTCCAGAACAAATTCCTGCTATATTATCTAATAATCGATTAGATATTAGTAATATATTACAAAAACGTAAAACTGCAGTTGAACAAGAACTAAGATTGCTGCTTGAACATAATGGGTTTAGTCCAGAACAAATTCCTGCTATATTATCTAATAATCGATTAGATATTAGTAATATATTACAAAAACGTAAAACTGAAGTTGAACAAGAAACAAAGTTCTTGCTTGAACATCATGGGCTTAGTCCAGAACAAATTCCTGTTTGTTTTATTTCAAAAGAAGGGGCCGCTGAACTAGGTTTATCGGATGCTTTAGCAGGAGTTGTGGGTAGTTCTTTGTTGATTCATGAAGATACCTTGAACCTTTCTATGCAAGGAATAAAAGCAGTTATAGAACATGAAATTGGACATCTTGTTTCACGAGATTGTGCATATGTTTCGGTTTTAGAATTATTCGCAGCTGAGGGTAAGTTGGATCGTAGCTTGATAGATCATTATATTCTTTTATTTGAAAAAAGAGCTGATACTCATAGTGGCATACAATCGAGAGATAATGTAAATGCTTTGCGATGTTGTGCTACGAGTTATGCAAGAGCATGGAAAATGAGTGAGATACGAAGGAATATACCAGATTTTTTTGCGTTACCTGAGGTCAAAAAATTATATGAGCAGAAGAAAGCAAGTTCCACGATGTCAGCTCTTGAGTGGTTAGAAGATTTTGTAGAAGGTATGAAACAAATTGCTCATCAACAGCATAAAGCTCAAAAATTAAGTTTTGATGATTTACAAAAAATTATAAAGATATGTGATCAACCGAGCCATTTGGATGATTTGTTGGCGTATCACTTGAAGCAAGAAGAATTAAAAGCAACGGTTAGATAATTTGAATTTTATAATTCAAAATAGAAGAAATTGGTGCCCAGAGACGGAATCGAACCATCGACACTGCGCTCTTCAGGCGCATGCTCTACCACTGAGCTACCTGGGCTTTTTTAGAATTCAAAAATTGTTGAAAAAAGAGAAGAATTATTTGATCAACACGCTTTTTAGGATACTTGGTCGTCTGTAGTTTGTCAAGAAACTTTCACCGATCTATGAGTGGCTCTTGTGACCAATTTGCCAGAGTAGCAGGGATTATGTTTGGCTTAGTGAGTCGTTTAAGCTGCAGTAGAGCGATTGAGCCGGGAAAACCATAGTAACCGTTTGAGCTTTAGAGCTATTTTGGGTACCCTTGTAGAGAGCATAAATGTACCAAAAAGGTACGAAACATGCCTTTAAGTGGGGGTTTTATGATATATAAAAACGTTTTGTTCATGATCGGTTTTTTGAGTTGTTTTGGTCTGCATGCAGGTATTGCTGGTTATGTGTCTGAAAAAACTCCTGATGCAGTAACGGTTGCGACATGTGCAACGATACCATGGTATTTACATGGTATGCATGGTTACTATCAACGAGTACGTAATTTTGCAAATCAAGATATTGTGCAATATCCACGGGCTTGGCACAGAATTAAAGCCTTAGATTTTAAAACATTTAATAAATGGCATCCAATTCAGTCGATGAAAGGTACCAAGCATATGATGATTCCTTTAATAGGACCTATGATTGCTGCGCATGCGACGGGAATTGTGTATCATGGTTTAACGGCACACACATATAGTTCATGGTCTGCAAATCAGAATGCAAAAAATAAAAAATAGAGAAAATATGGGTAATATTATGTTACGAACAATGCACAAAATTTTATTGGTCACATTTTTATGTACTATGGCACCATGGGTGTACGGCTCAGAATCAGCACATGTTGACAGTACAGTGAGTATGATTAGTGAGAAAACTCATCCTAATACTTGTCGTTATATCCGTAATATTTTGCATGAGCATTGTGATAAGGTCAGAAATATTGTTTTTATTGTAAGTTCAAATGTTACCGTACAATCACATGAGACAATGTTGTTAATACCATTCTCATGGATTGATGCTATTGAAGTTGAAGACAAAGTAATCGACCAGCTTATACAAAATCACATTAAAAATCATATGGTATCTTCGACGTCGCTGCTTCAGCGAATCGATTGGAATCTCGTATACATGGGTGTATTGTGTAGTTGTTTATTTGTTATATGGAGAAATTTAGGCGTAATAGACTCAAATGTAAATAACATCTACTGGAATACATACGATATAAAAAGAAAGATATAACGCTTATGATGATTTCTTTAATAGGACCTATGATTGCTGCGCATGCGACGGGAATTGTGTATCATGGTTTAACGGCACATACGCATAGTTCATGGTCTGCAAATCAGAATGCAAAAAAATAAAGAGATAGAGAAAACATGGGTAATATTATGTTGCGTACAATGCACAAAATTTTATTGGTTACATTTTTATGTACTATGGCACCATGGGTGTACGGCTCAGAATCAGCATCTGTTGAAAATACGGTGAGTACGGTTAATGAGGAAACTCATCCTAATACTTGTCGTTATATCCGTAATATTTTGCATGAGCATCGTGATAAGGTCAGAAATATTGTTTTTATTGTAGGTTCAAATGTTACTGTACAATCACATGAGACAATGTTGTTAATACCATTCTCATGGATTGATGCTATTGAAGTTGAAGACAAAGTAATCGACCAGCTTATACAAAATCACATTAAAAATCATATGGTATCTTCGACGTCGCTGATTCAGCGAATTGATTGGGATCGCGTATGTATGGGAATATTGCTGAGTTGTTTAGTTGTTATTTCTGTCCATTTATACAAAATAGAAAAAACGATGCATCGCATCGATAGTCAAATAAAATCGAACACACTGTTCTGGATATGCACTCTTCCTAATAAATTATTAAAATCTGTATCGCAGCAGGGGTAGTCTGGTGTTAATGAAAAATAGCTCTTGGTTATTTGGATTTATGATCACTATTTTATGTATGAATACATCTGTTTTTTCTGATAGATTAGAAACTCATTTTGTATGCGTTGATGCAACGCGTTATCCTAAATCGTATAGCTTTTTTAAACAATTAATTGAAAAACATATTAATAGAGTAGAATATGTCTTGTGCGTACAAAATGCTTTTGATGATCAGACGCTTAAGCATTATGGCAAAATCCTGTGTGTACCATTAAATTATTTGATTAAATTGGAAGTTGGTGATGGTTTGATGGAAGGATACATAGAAACATATGTTTGTGCAGAGATGTCGAAATATCAGCTGGATAAAGTGGTTGGTACATTAACGTATCACGCTTTGGGGCTTGCTGGAATATATCTGATTGTGACCAGATACTTACAATTTGCAATACCTATCGTCGCTTTGGGTGGTGTTGGGTATTTAGCGAATTTGAGAAAATAGTACTACAATAAAAAAATTATATCTTCAAAACAAGGATCAATAAAATGTCGAAATATTCTTTTGATAATCGAGTGTTTGGTAATTTCATGTATCATGTGGTCGGTCTGATTGGTGTTTATTTTATTTTAACACGATATTTGGATTATGCTGTTCCAGCGCTTGCTATTTGTGGTGTTGTTTATTTATTTAATCTTAGAAAAGATCTATAAAAGAAATATGCAGAAGTAAAAATAGATATTTGTTTGAAACAGGGAACTTAGTTCCCTGTTTTTTTTCTGTTGATTTTTTCAAAAAAAGCTTAAGATAGATCGGTACAACAAAAAATATAGGGTAGAAAATAAAAAAGTAGAAGGATAGTAGCGATGAGGACTTTTGCCTCGGAATCATATACTATTGCGTGGTTTAAAATAGCTGATTTTGTTGCTCGTGGTGAAAAAGAACGTGCGCTGCATGTATATCGTTTATTAATGCATGCTGTACCAGAACCTGCTATATCATATCAGCTTGAAGGTGACATCCTATTGGCCTTTGATGATGACGCAGCGCTTGATCGATATCATGTCGCTGCGAATTTGTATAAAAAAGCTGGTAAGTGGCAGCAAGCGATTAGTGTTTATGAGCATGCGGGATTGTTTAAAGAAGATGAAAAAATACTTGAAGCACTTTTTGATATATATTTGAGTGTTAAAAATCGTGTCGGTATTTTAGAATCGTTTTCCCGATTATCGAAGATCTGTTTACAACAGAAGAAAAAAGATTTTTTGATTCAACTGTTGCATCGTTCGAGTCTTTTGGTGGATGATGCAACACAAGCACTACTTCATGCTCGATTTGTGCGATCACTATTGCTATACGATGATTCCTCTGTTGAAATTTCAATGTATATTCGACATACGTTAGATCTCTTTTTAAATGTTTTGCATACTGATAAACATCATGAAAAAGATCTGCAGAAATTTTTATCAGATTTAAAATCTTTACATGATGATGAATATGAGCAAGCTAAGAAATATATTGGTGCAAATAGTTAAAAAGGAATTCGTATGGGAAAAGTAGATTTTAAAATCAGTCAAAAAGAGTTGAATGTTCTTTTGGCCAATCATAGTGTTTTGTTGATTCAAACATTGAATTATCATTGGAATATTGTTGGTAAAGAGTTTCATGATTACCATTTGCTATTCGATAAACAATATAACCAACTTTTTGCCAATATGGATTTAATTGCTGAACGTGTGCGTGCGGTTGGTGGTGTCACACTTGGTTCAATGAAAGATATGATCAAAATCGCGACTCTCAAGGAAGATGGCGGAGCAACTCCTGAACCCAAACAAATGGTTTTAACTTTGCTTAAGCAGTATGAGTTACTTATTGCGCAAATCAGGGATTTAATAGAATTGCTTGAAGCAAAAACAAAAGACTTTGGTACAAAAAAAATGCTGGAAGATTTAATTGAGCAGCATGAAAAAACAGCTTGGATGCTTCGATCACTTACTGGTAAGTAAGAACCTTTCTGAAACATAAAGAAAATAGACTTTGCCTTTTTGCGTGAAGTCTATTTTCTTTATAAAGTAATTTTACCTTGGATATTAAGTTCGCTGAGTTGATTGAGCGTTTCTTGTTGCACTAAAATCTGTTTTTTAGAGATCAACTTAATCGTTGTATCTGCTTCTTGGTACACAATGTGCATTGGCACTTGGCCAGTTGGTAACTCTTTGAGTTTCGCAATGTGCTCTGGTGTAATGTTGCTTGGTAATTGCAAGGTAATGTTGTGCATACGATCCCATGAGTGGAATAATAGTTCAATTGGTACCATTTGAAGGGCCTTGATTTTACATACCGCGGTAGCCGTGACATCAAGGTTTCCTTTGACTACAAATATTGAATAATCATGAAGCCATGGTTCAATTTGTTTGAATAATTTCGGAAATATAATGATCTCTGCGTGATTTTGTAAATCTTCTAATTGAGCAAAAGCCATCTTGTCACCTTTTTTAGTGGAAATCACTTTTTTCTCAATGAGAAGTCCGACGGTTGTTACAAAAGGTTCTTGAGTCGTTTTTTGTGGTAATTGTAACATTTGTATTATGTCGTAAATGGTATTGGTTTCAATCCAGTCGAGTTGTTTTTCATACGATTGCAGAGGGTGCGCACTGATATAAAACCCAATAACATCTTTTTCGCGTTCTAATTTTTCTTTATTGTTCCAGTCAGGGATATTGGTAAAGGTGTATGCATTGGTTTCATTGTTCTTGTGCGTTGAAGCCAAGCTGAAAAGTTGCATCTGTCCCGTTGCTTTATGTTCTTTGTTTTGTAGAGCAAGCTCGATTATGGTTGCGAGTTCATTATATTTTTGAGCTCGGTTGCCCGGTAGTTTATCGAGCGCTCCTGCGCAAATTAGGTTTTCAAGAACACGTTTATTGGATGATCGTAGATCGATACGTTCACATAAGTTGAGAATGTCGGTGAATGGACCATCTTTTTTGCGTTGAGCAATAATATTGGTCAGCGATGCAAGTCCAATATTTTTAATACCCTGAAGACCGAACAAAATTTTACCATTTACAATGCTGAACTCCACTTCAGATTGATTAATATCTGGTGGTAATATTTCAATCCCCATATCTTTTGCTTCTTTGATGTAAAACACCATGTTTTCAGCATTACCAGCTTCGAGTGAAATGAGGCATGCTGTAAATTCTGCGGGGTAATTAGCTTTCAGGTATGCGGTTTGATACGCAATTAGGGCATAGGCTGCAGAGTGTGATTTGTTAAATCCGTATCCAGCAAAGTAGGCCATGAGTTCGAACAGGTCATCTGCTTTTTTTTGATCATAGTTGCGACTAATTGCGCGTTCGACAAACAGTTTTTTCTGCTCAGCCATGACGTCTGCTTTTTTCTTACCCATCGCACGACGTAAAATATCAGATTCACCCAGTGAGTATCCACCAATGACCGATGCGATTTTCATAACCTGCTCTTGGTAGACAATAACTCCGTATGTTTCTCTAAAATATCTTTTAAAATTTCAAAGAAATAGTTGATCTCTTGTTTTCCATGACGTCGTAAAATATAGTCGTCGACCATTCCTGATCCCAGTGGTCCTGGTCGGTACAATGCGTTAACCGCAATGATATCTTCAAATTTATCAGGCTTGAGTTTGCGTAGTACATCTTTGAGGCCATCAGACTCGAGCTGGAACACGCCAGATGTTTTACCATCTTGAATCAGTTGGAATGTTTTTAAATCATCGAGCGGGATATGATCAATATCGATGGTAATACCAAGATTTTTTTTGATGAGTGCTAGAGCATTTTTAATGAGCGTTAAGTTTTTCAGTCCGAGTAAATCGATTTTTAAAAAACCAATACTTTCAAGTTCTGTCATAGCGTATTGCGCTACAATTGCATCATCTTTGGGTGGAATAAAGATCGGTAACATTTCATGTGTTGGTTCAGGAGTAATTACGATACCAGCAGCATGTTTTGATGCATGTCGCGTAACTCCTTCAAGTCGGAATGCAACATCAAATATTTTTTTGATCGTTGGATTGTTGTTGATCATATCTTGTAGTTTTGGTTCTTGTTCAAGAGCTTCTTTGAGTGTAATTTTGAGTTGATCAGGAACAAGGCTGGTGATCATGTTGGATTCTTCAAACGGAAGACCCAAAGCTCGGGCAACGTCTTTGATAACCGCTTTGGTAAGCATCGTTCCAAAGGTGATAATTTGGCATACTTTATCGTGGCCATAGGTGTCTTTGATGTAGTTGATCACTTGTTCGCGACCTTCGATGCAAAAGTCGATATCGATATCAGGCATCGAAACACGCTCTGGATTTAAAAATCGTTCAAAAAGTAAATTGTATTTGAGTGGATCGATGTTGGTGATTTCAAGGCACCACGCAACAAGCGCTCCTGCTGCAGATCCACGACCAGGACCGACTGGTATATCGTTACGGCGCGACCACATAATAAATTCACTTACAATTAAAAAATATCCAACAAATCCCATTTTGATAATCAGATCCATTTCAAGTTCTAACCGATCTTGATATTTGGTTATTTCTTCAATTGGAAATCGTTTGTTGTTGGCAAGAGTTTGCAGTCCTGCTCGGCATAAATCTTGGAAATGTTGTTCAGGCGTTTTACCTTCTGGTGTTTGAAACTTTGGGAAGAAAAGTTTTTTTGTTTCAAATTCGAAGTTACACATATCGGCTATTTTGCCGGTGTTGTACACAGCTTCTGGATGATCTTTAAATATTTCCAGCATCTCTTCGGGTGAACGCATATAGGCACGACACTCTTTGAAGCTAAATCGAGTTGGATCATCGAATCGTTTACCTGTTCCGATTGCAAGCATGATTTCATGGGATTCATGATCATTTAAATTAAGATAGTGACAATCGGTGGTTGCAACGCATGAAACACCCATTTCTTTGCTGAGTGCAAAAAGTTTTTTATTGAGAATAATCTGTTCTTCTTGGTCTTCTGGTTGTACTTCAAAGTAGAATCGATCGGGCCCAAAACGATCTAAAAACCATTGAATCTGTTTGCGTGCTTGTGCTTCTTGGTCATTTTTGAGCAATTGGGCAATGTGTCCACCAAGGCATGCTGATGTGACGATCAGGCCTTCACTGTATTTTTCCAATATGTTGTAATCGATACGAGGTTTAAAATAAAAACCTTCTTTGTAGGAATAGGCGATTAATTTACATAGGTTTTTATAGCCGATTTCATTTTGTACAAGCAGTATTAAGTGATAATATTTCTTGTCCACCACGCGTTCATGCACATTTTCTGCCATGTACGCTTCCATTCCTAGAATTGGTTTAATTCCTGCTTTTTTGCAAAGTTGGAAGAATTTTACAGCACCAAAAATATTACCGTGATCTGTGATGGCAAGGGCCTTAGCACCTTGTTTTTTGGCGTGATCAACTAATTTCGGTAGAGTGATAGCTCCATCGAGTAAAGAATATTCGGTATGTACGTGAAGGTGTGTAAAATGCTGGGACATAATAAACTTTTTTAAGGATATGAATTAATATAAAAGTCGCTTTTAGAACATCTAAAAACGACACTTTTACAGTGTACTGGATTTTTTGGCATCTGTGTATGTTTGATGATTAATTCTTTTTGTTAATTTAAAAACAGTTGATTAATCTCTTTTTTTTCTGCAAACCTGTAGTAATTTATATACTTTTTAATCAAAGGGGAGTTTTGGTATGGAACAGATCAAGAAAATAGGATTACTATTGCTGGGTTTTGCACTGTGCGCGACTTTTGGTAGTCATATCTATGCGGCTCGCAATCAACGTGTAACAAAAGGGAAGGCAGTTTTGAAAGGTGATTTTCAGATGAGCCAGGAAAGGCTTAATGTATTACTTGCAAATCACGCAGTTTTGTTGATCCAGACATTAAAATATCATTGGGATATCGTGGGAAGAGAGTTTCATGATTACCATTTATTGTTCGATAAGCAGTATAACCAACTGTTTGCAGATATGGATTTAATTGCTGAAAGAGTGCGGGCGGTAGGTGGTATAGCCCTTGGTTCTATGCAGCAGATGTTGAGTGCTGCGACCCTCAAAGAAGATATTGGAGACGTTATTGAACCAAAACAGATGATTGTAAGACTTTTGGATCAGTATGAAACATTAATTGCTCAGATTAGAGATATGATCGAGCTTTTGGAAGCAAAAACAAAAGATTTTGGTACGAAAAAAATGCTGGAAGATTTAATCGAGCAGCATGAAAAAACAGCATGGATGCTTCGTTCGCTCACTGGTAAGTAAAAACGTCGATTTTAAGAGTAGGGATGTTGATTTATATGGCATCCCTATTTTGATGAGCAATTGCATAGTTTTAATTGATTATTGATGGTTATCAATCGATGCTTTCTGTTTGTAATGCTGTTTGCGCAACTTCCAACTTTAGCTTTTCGCTAAAAAACTCTTTGCTTAAGCAACAAAAACCCTTGTGTTACCATCCCCTGTTTTTGTATGTTTATGATAGGTTATGATTTTCTCAATAAAAATGGAGGTTTCTATCGTGAAACATATCAAAAAAATAGGTTTAGTGGTGCTTAGTTTTGTTTTATTGACGCAGCTTGAAGCGGTTTATGCATCATCGGGAATGCGACGAGTAGCAAGCAGCGCTGGTGCGAAAGTAGTTGTTCCGTCGGGAGCGCGACAACTTTTTGAGTATTCGCCAGTTATTGCAAGGAAGGAAGGACAAATTCGTTATTGGGGGACTCATCGTGAAGCAGCGGAAAATGCGGCCAATATATTAGCAGAGAAACCCAATGCAGAGTTTATGGAAGTTAGTGAGGATCCCAAGGAGTATGGAATAAAGCCTATGACGTATTCTTTTGTTCATCCTGTTGGCCGATATTATGCACATGATGGATCTTTTTATGCTCCTGTCAATAAATATAGTCGTGATTCAGAAACAGGCGAGGTTCGTGTTGAGCCTGCAGGGTTGGTAAGAGTGTTACGTGTAGCCGAAAAAGGTTCAGATAAGCCATTAACAAACGCACGTAAAGCTGAATATGACTATAAAGTGTCAGCAAATGAGGATGTGACACCTATGTCGATGAATCAGAGAACGTCTTACGAAGCATATAATTCTAATCTTGCCGGTGACTATGATACTCTTAATATTAATGCAGTCAAAAGAATGTTAGGTCAAAAGGCAACACCAAAATCAAGTTCTTCTGAGGAATACATATGGGATGGTAAAAAGCCGCTTCAAGCTCGGTTAATTGATCCAGATGATATGATTAGCAATGAAGATAAAAATAGATTGATCGGTGAAGGTAAATTGACATCATTGCTTGGATATAATAACAGAGATGAAGAAGACCAATTTGCAAGATTAAAGCGTATGGAGTCTTTTGAAAATAAAAGTCAAATACAAGAGAAGCTTGATAAAATAAATGCAGAACGAGTAGAAAGATCAATAGCAAATGAAGTGAGATAACTATAATAATTTTTTTGTACTAGTAAAAGAAGGGTGCCTATTATAGGCACCCTTCTTTATGGTTCAAGGTGTTAAAGTTACTGGTTCTGTATGGCTATCTTTGACTTATTTTGGTTTTTAAAATTTTTGTATATTTTCAACCTTGGTTTTTTTGAAAAACCTTTATTTAAGCAATAAAACCCTTGAGTCACACCGCTCTTTTTTTGTATATTTATGATAGGTTATGATTTTTTCAATAAAAATGGAGGTTTCTATCGTGAAACATATTAAAAAACTAGGGTTAACAGTTCTTAGCCTTGTGTTATTGGCTTCGCTTGAATCAGTTCAGGCATCGGTGCGACGGGTAGCGGGTAGTAGTAGTACGCAAATAGCATCTGCAAATGCGCGAAAACTGTTTACAAGTCAGCTGCGCCCTAATATGTTACAGTTGAATCCGAAGGATTATGGAAAGCAGGTATATTTGCATCAAAGCGAAATGGGTAGAGTACCTGAAATTCTTTCTAAAAATCCATCAGCAACCGTGAATGTCGTTAGTGATAAATTACAAGATTATTATGTAAAACATCCTAAGGGTTTTTTTACTGATATGCAGGGAAGTAAAATTGCGGATGGCGATATATATGTACCAGTTATTTCTAAAGTACACGTAGACAAGGAAACAGGTCAGTTGAAAACCGAAGCAACTAATGATGCTGTAAAGGCTACAAGTATAGGATCAAAAGAATATTTTGGTCGAAAAAATCCTGATTCAGCTGGTGAATCTGATTCCCTTGTGAGCACTGAAGATTCGGATTCTTCGCCTAGAATTTCTTATACTCCTGTTAAGCCTGGAAGTAAAACAGATGATTGGTTATTTAATGATGATGCTAATAGAATCACTCATCTTTTAGCTAGGGATGAAGAAGAGCCCTTGCTTGTAAATAAAGTTGATCCAAAAACAGTTCTTGGTAAGAATTCTGGTGAGTTAGTACCATTATCTGATTATATGCGTTCATCTTATGCAACGCCAAGAGGACGTGAATTATTGCCCAATGTTGATCAAGACATACGACATGGATTCGCTACAGACCGTGATTTTGGTGGGTTTGTTGGTTGGAGGAGGTTTCCTGCAAGGCCCGTTGAAGAACTAAAACGATATCCATTGCATGATGCTGAATATCTTGTAGATCGAGGACTCGCAACAAGTAAAGAAGAATTAGCGATGGCTGAGCAACTTAAGGCTGCTAGGGAAGCACATGTTAAGGAAGCGTTTTCACAGCTAGAAGATATACGAAGATAAAGAGATGTTTTCGTTGAGACTTAACAATAAGCTATAGATATATTTAAAAAATTTTATTTTATTAAAAAAGACACCTTAGAAAAGGTGTCTTTTTTAATATTAGATATATGTCTCAAAAAAATCTTTGAATTGATCTTACAAAATATTTTGTGCCTGTTCGCGCGCTTTTTCGATATCAGTTTTGATATCGATGGTCAGTGAGCTGATGCCGCTATTTGAGCATTTTGATGCAATGGTATTAATTTCACGGTTCAGTTCTTGGAGTGTGAAATCTAATTTTTTGCCTTGTGCAATTATTTTTTTATCTTTGATAAGGTCGCAGATATTGTTGATATGTGATGTTGCACGTACTACTTCTTCGTTGATATCCATTTTTTCTAGTTCAGCAAGCAGTGTCGATTTGTTTTGTTCAAGCATCGCTTTTTCAACTGAAGTATCAAGAGCCGGGAAATCACCCAGTTGCTTGAGGACTTTATCAACTTCTTTTTTCTTATCAGCCAGTATTTTTTGAGATGCTTTTTTGATAGCAACTAAGTTTTTAAGTACGTCTTTGATATTTTTTTCAATATCTTTTGCAAGTACCGCACCTTCGCTTTGACGCGTGAGAATCAATTGATCGGCAATGGTCAGTACTGCTTGTAGGACATTGTCTTCTGTTGTGCTATTGAGCATTGTTTCTTCAACTTGTAAAATGTTGGGAAGTTGTAGAAGTGTCGATAGGCTTACTTCTTCTTTAATTTTGCATGCAGATTGGATCTCTTTAATTGCTTTTAAATACTCTTTAATCGTGTTAAGCGCCGGAACAACTACAGCTGACTGTGTTGCATCGTGTTGTATTTTAATCGTTAAATAGACGTGTCCACGTTCTAATTTCTTTTTTAAAGCTCGGTGAATTGCTACTTCAAGATTGGTTAGCAAATAAGGTAACTTGCAGGTCATCTCAAAATAACGGGAGTTCAGGCTTTTCAGGTGCAGTGACAGTGAAAGTTTTTCTTTTTTTGATATCGGAATATCAATAATTGAAGAGGCAAATCCGGTCATGCTTTGTGTCATAGTGTACCTATCCAATATTGGTATAGACGTTTTGAACGTCGTCGTATTCTTCGATTTTTTCAAGTAAGTTAAATGCTTTTTCTTCAGCTTCAGCATCGAGGGTAATGAGTGTTTTTGCAACCCACTCGATTTGTGATTCGTCGACCTTGATTTCCATCGCTTTAAATTTTTCAGTGACTTCATGCAAGCTGGTGACCGGCATACTTACTGTGATGATGCCATCGTGAATTGAAATATCGTTGATATCAAAATCGAGCAAATCTTCAAATAGTTTATCTTCGGTGATACCTGCAGGTGCATGTGCACGAACAATACCGAGTTTTTCAAACATCCAGTTGATTGATCCTGTTTCGGCCAAATGTCCACCGTTACGGGTAAATAACGCTCGCAGGTCTGCAACAGCTCTATTTTTATTGTCAGTGAGTGTTTCGATCATAATTGCAGTACCATTAGGACCATGTCCCTCATAGGTAATTGCTTCGTACATGACACCAGGAAGCTCACCAGTGCCTTTTTTGATGGCGCGCTGAATGTTATCTTGTGGCATGTTAATATCTTTTGCCTTATCAACTAAATGACGGAGTCTTGGATTCCCAGCAGGGTCGCCACCAGATTTGGCAGCAATGGTAATTTCACGAACGAGTTTCGTAAATTCTTTACCGCGTTTTGCGTCTTCTTTAGCTTTTTTATGTTTTATATTGGCCCATTTGGAATGACCTGCCATGGCTCATGACTCCTTAGTATGACTGAAAATCAACATTTGGCATATGACTATAGAAATAAAGTGTACCGTGGTTTGATTTTTTTGTCGATCATTACTAAAAAGCAGTGCCTATTTTAGTCTGGTGGTAAGATCTTTGGACCTTGTGATGTTGATGTTTGAGCGGAGACGGGACTGGTATCTGAGATTATAGGATCTTGCTCAGGTAGTATGTCAGATATATCCTGCTCTTCTTTTGTTGCAGTTTCCAAAATTTCTTGGATTTGATTCATGATGAGGTACAAATCGTCAGTTGCATTTTGTAGTTCCTGATAATCGAAGAAATCATCAGGATTATCTTTGTGGTCCATAAAGCGTTGATATGCATGCTCGTATCGTTTCATGGCTTTAGCGTATAATTTGAGAGTATGGGGCGGTATGTGTTGTAGTGGGTTTGCTGCGTATCGTTGTTTGAGTTGTGTTGGGTATTTTGGTGTATCATTTTGTGAAGGTGATGTCTCTTGGTCATCTGATTGGAACTGTTTTTTAAGCCACATGAGTTGTTTGTATTTTTTTTCAATCCATCCGTGCTGTAATTCAAGTCCTACATAAAGTGGTTCAAAAAAATCTTTATACAAAGGGTGATTCCACGTTTTTAAAACATAATTCACAACTGTTTTTGTTTTTTGTTTTCCATAATTATAGGCAGTTGGGATGATTTTTGGCATAAATTTTCTGTAGGCAGAAGTCGGAACGGTCTGACCAGCTTGGGTTGTAAAAGATTGTTGCAGCCTCGATGGTGATATGCGTATCATAGCCCAGTTGAGATGAGAGTTAATGAGCGTACTTATGATCAGTCCGCTGATTATATATTTTTTCATTGTTACGTATTTCATATGAAAAAGCCTTTCATTTTTTAGTCTGGCTTTAAAATAGCAGGGCCTTGTAGGGTTGGTTTTGTGGTAGGTAGTAATGGTTTTTTATCTGGTATTAATTGCTTTGGTTTCAAATTATCAGGTATTAACCCTTTGAGATCTATGTTATTGAGTTGATTTAAATTAATAAGTCCAGTTTGTTTATTTTTTGGTTCACTTACTGGTTCTGTTGCTATAATTTCTTGAATTTCATTCATGATGAGGTATAAATTATTACTTGCTCTTTCTAATTCTTCATATGCAAAAATATCATCAGGATTATCTTTGTTTTCCATAAATTTTTTATATGCATGTTCATAGCGCTTCATTGCGAACTGATAGAGTTGCATGGTTTTTTGAGGTACTTTAACCGGTAATATCGTGGCAATGTCAGAAGTTTGTAAATCTGTTCCTACGTGATTTGCGTCATGTTGATGGCCATCGGAAGTTAAATATTCTTTTATGTGCATGAGTTGTTCATATTTATGTTGGAACCAACCATGTCGTATTTCCATTGCGCTATAAATTGGATCAATGAAATCATGATATAATGGATGTTCCCAGACTTCGAGGACTTTGTGTACTCCTTTTTTGGTCAGTTGTGCACCTTGGTTGAGATATTGTCTGCCATAGTTATAGGGCACGGTGACGACTTTGGTTAATGTTTTGGTAGCTACGGGTTGCAGTGTACGCGTTGTAACTGGTTGTGCAACTCTTCGAGATATATTCATGGTTGAAATATGCTGGCTGGTGCATAGTGCACTCAAAATTAATAAACTGATTATATACTTTTTCATTACAGATTCCCCATTTATTCTATTGTTTTTAGTATATTACTTGAGGGAGTATGAAGGCAATAGTTATAGAAAAGTTTTTTGGCCTAGGAATTTTTTTTGTAAATGGATTAGTTTGCCATGAGGGATTTGGCGACCTTTTGAGGTTTTCTCTAGAAATCCTTCTTTAAGAAGATAGGGCTCATAGACGCTTTCTATGGTTTCTTTATCCTGCCCTGTGATGGAGGCAAGAGTATCTAAACCGATAGGTCCACCATGATAATCAACGACTATTTTTTTGAGGATCAAATGATCGATCGATGTTAATCCATATTCATCGATTCCTAGTGTGATCATTGTTTCGTTGACTAGTTGAGGGGTTGCGACATTATTGTTTTTAACTTGGGCAAAATCGCGGATTCTACGTAGTAGTTTCTTGGCAATTCGAGGTGTGCCACGTGCACGTATCGCGATTAGCTCTGCGGCTTGTGGGCACATTTCCAAATTGAGGTGTCGAGCACTTTGTAAGATAACTAAACTAAGGTCTTGGGCGCTATAAAAATCCAGAGCTTCAATGATGCCAAAGCGGCTGCGCAGCGGCGCTGAGATGGCACCACTTTGTGTGGTTGCTCCAATGAGTGTAAATGGTTGGAGTGGTAAGCTGACCGTGCGAGCTCCTGGGCCTTGGCCAATGATGACATCGACCTTAAATTGTTCCATTGCAGAATAGAGGACTTCTTCAACATGGCTTGGTGTTCTGTGTATTTCATCGATAAATAAAATATCATGCTTGTCCAGGCCTGATAAGATAGCAACTAAGTCGCCTGTGCGTTCAAGCATAGGACCACTGCATATTTTAATTGACACATTCATGATATTTGCCATGATTTGGCATAGGGTAGTTTTCCCTAGTCCTGGTGGACCAAATAGTAACATATGATCAAGAGCTTCTGATCGCGATTTACACGCTTGGACATAGATGTTGAGTTTTTCTTTGAGTGCAAGTTGACCAATATAATCATCAAACGTTTGTGGTGTAAAATCGTATTGCTGTTCCTGGTCTGGAGTTTGGGATATCAGTTCTACGGGATTTTGATCGTTTGAGATGTTCATAAAAATTATATTGATGAGTAAGAAATACTGATCTGGCTATCGTTATGGTAAGATAGCTCTTTTTAGGAAAAAAGCAAAAGAAAAGGGTAGAGCCTGTTGGCCCTACCCTTGGAGTAGTATAATTCTGTAGTTAAGCTATTGATTCTTCAATAACATATTTTATACCCGTTGCTTTAGAAATCAGTTTGTTAATAATTTCTTTAGGTACTGATCCAATCATGTATGCAGCTAGACCAGCTCCAACAGCTGCTCCTGTTCCTGTTGCAAATTTAACAGGTGTGCTGCTTCCAGTGTGGTAATTTTTAGCTGCATATGCTCCTACGATGACCGGAATGACCAAGTCCCAGGTGATATTGTTCATATTGTGTAGTACGCGGTCCAAATCGTTGGTTGTCATGTCTTTGAGTAGGCGAACTGTGAGCGCAATGTTTTTAACGCCTTCTGCTCCAAGAGCAAAAATTTCTACATAATCTTTGACGTCATAATCGTCTGTGTGTGTGTATTGGCCTGAAGAGAGAGATATAATAGTGATAAGGGCTAGAGTGAGTTTTTTATGAAACATAAAATATCCTTATTGCAATAAATAAGACCTATTAAAAGGATATCAAATGTTGTCAAAATAGCAAGGTGTTGCCCTTAGCGCTTTGAGCTTATTTATGCCTTTTGAATGAGGTTTTTTGGGGGTGATAGAGGTGGTAGTTGAGATTGCTGTAGAGTTATATATCCTTATTGGTATATGCGTTTGTGAAACGCAAGTTTTGTATGTCTCGAATCGATCAGTTTGTAGAGGTTTTGCATGAATAATATAAAACTATTAGTTGTAAGTTTGGCAACAATTCTAGTGATTAGCTGTTTGGTTTATTTTAAAATGACCGCTGATCATGTAAAAATCCCTTTAGAGGTTTTGTTTGGTAATCCGCAGAAAATGTGTGTGCGACTTGCTCCGAGTGGTTCAAAAATTGCCTATTTAAAGCCTGACGGGCAGGATCGACTGCAAGTATGGGTTGCTGATATTATGGGTCAAAATGAACGAAAAATTACCGACAATACTCATCGTAGCATTACGTCGTTTATGTGGTCATATGACAATCAGTATGTTTTTTATTTGCAAGATAGCAATGGCAATGAAAATTGGAGTTTGTATCAAACTAATATTGATTCTGGTGAAACTAAAAATTTAACGAATTTTGAAAATGTGCAAGTGCGTATTTTGAGGTATAAAAAACAGCTGCCGAATTACATGGTGCTCGGTATTAATCATGAATCCAAACAACGACATGATCCATATTTGTTAAACTTACAGACTGGTGAGTTGACCTTGCTGGGAAAAAGTCCTCATAATGCACTTAGCCTGGTAATTGATAATGACCTTAAGTTTATTGGTGCGTTAGTTTCTACGGATGATGGATCGCATCAGCTTTTAATTAAAGATCAAGATGAGTGGAAACCAATTATTGTGCGTGGGTATGAAGATAATTTTGAACCGTTATTTTTGAGTAAAGATAATCGCTATTTATATGCATTAGATTCTGCAAATAGTAATAGTGAGTGTGTGGTAAAAGTAGATTTACACCATCCAGAGAATATAGAGTTGATAGCTTCTGATCCAATTTATGATGCAACTCGTGTGATGTATGATAGTAATACATATGTTTTACAAGCTGTACAATTTAATAGAGAGCGTCAAGAGTGGTTAATCATTGATGATAGTATTAAAGCGGACTTTGAGTATTTAAAAAAGTTACATCATGGTGATTTTACTGTTGCGAGTAGAACTAATGATGATAATTTATGGATTGTTGCATTTAATCAAGATACTGGTCCGATTGGTTATTTTTTGTATGATCGTCATGCAAAAAAAGCGACGTTTTTATTTTATCATAACCTGGAACTGTTAAAATATAGTTTGCAACCAATGCATCCTATTGAGTTTACTGCTCGTGATGGACTTAATATTCATGGCTACATGACTTATCCTAAAAATTACAGTAATAGCAAAGTACCATTGATTGTGTATGTGCATGGTGGACCATGGTTGCGTGATTGTTGGGGTTATGATGCGTTAACTCAATGTTTTGCAAACAGAGGGTACGCAGTGCTTCAGATTAATTTCAGAGGATCAACTGGTTATGGTAAAGCATTTTTAAATGCTGGTAATAAGCAGTGGGGCAAAAAAATGCTTGACGATTTAGTGGATGGAGCAATATGGGCTCAAAAAGATGGGCATATTGATGCAAGTCGCATAGCAATTTATGGTGGTTCATACGGAGGATATGCAGCACTTTGTGGTGCAACATTTACCCAAGGTGTATTTAAATGTGCAGTTGATATTTGTGGACGTAGTAATATTTTTAGTCGATTTACAGCAATCCCTGAATACTGGAAAGCATATATTGCGACACAAAAACATAGAATTGGTGATCCTGAAAGCGAAGCAGATATTATCAAAGAGGCATCACCACTTTTTTATGCGGATCAAATTAAAATTCCATTGTTTATGGCGCATGGAACTAATGATGCTCGTATCAATCCAGAAGAGTCTGAAAAAATAGTCGAAATTTTGAAGAAAAATAATGTACCACATGAATATTTAGCTTTTTCTGATGAAGGACATAGTTTTGTAAAAGCACACAACAGATTGATCTGTTTTGCGGCAATAGAAAAATTCTTAGAAAAATATTTATGAGCGATGGCTTATACGTCATCTTTGATTTAGGATATTTAAATGAACGTTGGTTGGAAATATATTTTATGTGTGGGTTATGCAATATCATTGTGCTGTTTAGAAGATATTGTTCCATATAAATTTACTGACCAAGAAATCAACTCTAACCAATTAGATTATCAAATTCCATTGTCTGCAAGATTTACGATAAACCGTTTAGGTGAATATCATTCTGATATTGTTTATTATTTGAGTAAACCACAGAAACAAAATTATCCCATAGCGATTTGTTGTACAGGTTCTTCGTCGCGTGATTCTGTTTATAGTGTTATTCATTTTCATAGATATTTTTTACAAGAGTTTTTGGATTTAGGCGTTGCTGTTGTTACCGTTGAACAACAGGGTGTTGATGGAAATAATGTTGATATGCAAGAATTTTGGGATCACTATACAAGATCTAATCGCTTATCTGATCATGAGCAATTGATTGATTATTTGAAGCAAAATCCGCCTGCTGGATGGAATGGTAAAATTATATTGCTCGGTGTTTCTGAAGGTGGACCTATTGTATTATCTCTTACTGAAAAATATGCAGATATTTTGATAGCAACTATTAATTGGAGTGGCTTTGGGGATTGGTCGTGGCGTGATGAGTTATGGGTTTTTATTGAGGGTGTTAAAAAGCAAGGTCCTTGGTGGTTGAGTTGTTTAGCTTATGTCCCATCATGGGTTTCATGTGTGCCATATATTCCTAAAAACAGATCAGATTATGATCTTTGTATGGATCGTGCATTGAAAAATCCAACAAGCCAGCAGGATTTTATGGGGATGTCATTAATGTATCACGCTGATGCATTACGTTATCCTGCGGTTAACTATGAGCAAATTAAAACTCCTTTGTTAGTTGTTGCAGGGGCGTTGGATACAATTATTGATTCTGCTGATGCATTTGTTATGAAAGCACAAGCAGCAGATGTTCATCTTACTTATTTTCGTGTTGAAGATATGGACCATTATATTCGAAGACGGCCAGATATTGTTGAGAAATCATTTGTGTGGCTTGAGCAATATTTGAAATAAACGTTACGATGCGAGATCTTGTGCGTAACGTTGACAGGTGACGCTGTTGATGCAACCAAGACTTGCAAAACTAGTCCAAATATGGGTGATGCCATAACTCATAAATGGCAGCGGTATTCCAACGACTGGCAATAAATCTAGCACCATACCAATATTAATAATTGCTGAAAGCAGTATTGGCATTAAAAGACCTAAGCACATTAGCTGTGGAAAAATAGAAGATATGGTCATGATAAGCCTAAATATTTGCAGGAATAGTATGATGTACAAAATAATGACAAACAGTGCTCCAAAAAATCCAGATTCTTCACAGATGACTGAAAAAATAAAATCAGTTCGACTTTCGGGTAAGAAAGATAATTTATTTTGAGTTCCTTGTCCGATTCCTTTCCCCCACAATCCTCCAGAACCAACAGCAATTTTTGATTGTTCAATTTGATAGCGTTCTTTGTTGCGATCACCTTGTCCCATAAAAACTAAAATACGTTTTTTCTGATATGGTTTTAAAATGTGCCATGATATTGGCGCTGTAACGAGTACAAATAGTGCTGCAAACATAAAAAATCGAGCAGGAAGACCCATAATCCAGAGCATTACTGATCCTGATCCTAGTAAAATAAGCGCGGTTCCTAGATCTGGTTGTTTTAAAATTAGTAAAAAACTGAGTGCTGTAATTGCAAGAGGTAAGCCATACGTAATCGGTTTTGGTTCTGTTTGTTCGGAATCATGCAAAAAATAATAGGTGATAAACATCGGGAAAAAAAGTTTCGCTAAATCTGAAGATTGAAACTTTACAAAACCAAGATTAACCCAGCGTTGCGCACCCATGCCCACAGATCCTTTAAATAGCGTGAAAATGAGCAGCGCAATAGTACACCAATATAACCAATATCCTGTTCTGCAAATGGTTCGATAATCAATAAAGCTGCATAAAAAATAGATACACAGTCCGGTAACAATACCAAAACACTGTTTCTTTAAAAATAAAGAAACAACATCGCCTTTACAGGTTGTGCTAAAAATGAAACATAAGCTGATCAGGGATAATAGTATGACAATCGAAAGGCTAATCCAGTCGAAGTAACATAAATATCGTCTATTCATGAATAACATAATGCATACGGAGTCATAAAGGGTTTTGATTTAAAATCAGATCAAGTATACGAAATGTATTCTTTTTGTATAGCTTTTATCTGTAGGCTAAATCAATTATTGTTGTGCGCTAATGGTATCTTTCAAATATGCACCAGCTGCATTGATTGATTCGGCATCCATCGTGTCAAACATACCAAAATTTGCGGAGCCTTGCTTGGTGTTCCATTCGCGATAATATTTATTATCGTTGGTCGTTGTCCACATAAAGCAACCATTGACAGGTGCACCTTGCTGGCGAGCTTGGTCGCACACATACAGAATCATATCCATGTATTTGCGTTGTGTTTCTGGATCTGCACTGTTACATCCTGTTTCAGCAACAATAATTTCTTTATCAGGGAACGCTTTGTGCATTTGCATAATGCTTTCTAAAGAATTCTCAGCATCAATTGCGCCATTACAGTTGTTACCAGATGGTACCCACATATTAAAGTAGATCGGTGGATATACGCTGAGTGCTATTCCATCAAAGTGTTCGGTATGTTTTTTGAGTTCGTCAACAAAAGTGCTGTTATACATTTTATTAACGATTGAACAGATGAGTTTTTCAAAATAATAACGTGGATCTTTGGCATTATGATAGGGTAATACAGGTTTCCATTGATGGCTGACCAGAACTTTCACATGAGGATTGATGACCTTGATTTTTTTGCTTGCAGCAACATGTGCTTTGATTAAATTTTTAAATAATTGTGTTTGAGTTAAATTGCTATCAAATGGTGGTGCATTGTGCATAACTTTCATTCGAAAGCTTAATGCCTTGGGCTGACTGACGGGGCAAATGTATGTTATTTGTGGATTTGCTTTGGTAAATTCTTGAGCATAATTACTAAAAGCCTCGATTCCTTTCTCGGTTTCAAATAGATCTAAGATATCGAGAGGTAATGTGTAGTGAGATAAATATGCAAGTACGTTACCGAGTTGTTGTAACCATAATGCTTCTTGTTGTAATTTGGTAATATCGATTTCTCCAGAACCATTATCTTGGAGTACATCACTCATTTCTACTGATAATCGATAGGTAGGGAGTATTCCTTTGCGACATCCAATTTGATTTTTTACACCAAGTGTATCGACGAGTTGAACCATTTGATTTTTTTGGATATCAGTAAAAGCAGGAACATCTTTTGGAGTTAATGTAATAGCTCCACTACAGAGAGGACATTTCGAAACTTTAAGTGTTGATGCCAGAGGATGTTGTGCGAGATCATCAATGATAGTAGCAATAACTTTTTGATCGGCTGTAAGGTCAAATGTATTGGTACGCAGCGTTACATTACATTGTTGACAAGTGATATCTGGTAGAGCATTTAAGAGATACCAAATACGTTCTGGTGATGCGAGCCATGCATGAGGGTTTGATTGTTGAAATGCTAATTTTTGCATTTGTTTCAGGATAAACGTTGGGTGCATGGTGTTTTTTGACGCTGGATTGGTTTGTGACATAGATGTACCACAGCTGAATGCAAAATCACCAGCTTGGTTTAATTTTTGATAGGTTTGCTGTGCCGATGGAAAATCTTGAGAGATTAACTGTTGACATGATAAAACGGTAAGTAAGATCAGTGATAATAAACGTGATGTATAATGCATTGCTTAAACCTTTTATTCGAGATCTGCAGATTTTTTTAAAGTATAACAGAATCAGAAAAAAATTCATGCGGCAGGGGCAGTTTTTCCGATGGTGTAGCTACTGTTTTAAGTTGTAGTTGCTGAGTTGGTGTGAGTATGTCATACAGTATCGTGTAATAATTCTGAAAGAAGCAGGTAAAGAATCTTTTGATACGATACATACTTGTTTTTCTAATTTTCGTGAAATGATCAAATACTATTTCAATATCTTTGTACGTTTTTGAAACACAACCAGCTGCTTCTTTGAGTTGTGTTTTTTTAAGCTCAGGACTTTGTAGAGTGATAGAAAATAATGTTTTAACGTCGGCAATATTTGCAATAGCTGTAGTAAATTCTGTTTGTATTTTATCGATATTGTCCGTGATGTCATCTTGTTGCATAGTCCAGGTGAGAAGTCCTTGTTTGAGATTTGCAATCATGGTTTGAGTTGGTTGTGGATTGATCTGGAGTAAGTTGGGTCCAACTGATTTTAACTTATCAAACAAGATAGCAAGATTGTTTTGTGATTGTTTAATGACACCTAAAGACTGTTCTATTTTTGAAGTGTCATTGTGTATTACTTGTAGATTTGTTTGCCATGAATCGATAAGTGATGGTGTGTAAATTTTGAGCAGTTCTTCTTGAATAATTAATTTTGCAATAATCATTTGGCAAGATTCTTGAGCGACTTGATAACTGAGAAGGATGATATCAATTAAAGTTTGAACATGGGTTGGGTTACCCAGTAGTTGCATGTTTGTTTGTTTCCATTGCTGTGCATGATCATGAATGCTTTGTTGATAGTTTTGATGCCCATAAGAAAAAGAGTTCAGAAGTAAGGCAAAAAGTATGATGAAGATGTAGCTCATAAATCTCTATCCTTTTTTTATGATATCAAGATCATTTTGGGCAAATGCATGAGGCAGCAAACTTTGCAGAGAGCATGAGGTAATAATGTCGGTTTGTGTTGCAATAATCAGTTGTGCATCAGAACAAAATTCATATAACATTTGTCGGCACGCTCCGCAAGGAAAAGATGCAGTGTTCGTGACAAGAGCTATATGAGTAAAGTTACGATGTCCCTGAGTAAGTGCGCTGTAGAGTGCTGTGCGCTCTGCGCACATTGTGAGTCCGTATGATGCTGATTCTATATTAAATCCACCAATAATAATGTTATCAGAGCTGATTAATGCGGCACCAACAGGAAAGTTTGAATAGGTGCAAAGAGCTTGTTTTTGCATGTTGCGCGCAGCAGTGATGAGTTGAAATTGAGTGTTGGTGTTGTTCATGTTTTTTAATCTATAAGGTGTATGGCTTGTAGAGTATGGTATCACCTTTAGATCTTTGTGAAAAGTCTTTTTTTGTAAAAAAATAAAATGCTGTTTTTTTATGAAAATCATATGTTATTTTGGCAGTAATATTTATATTTTTGTGAGGAGTTTGTATGCAGTTATCTTCTAAGTTTTTGCAAGGGACATATGTTTTGTCCATTGCGTTATATCTGCCATTTACCATGCAACAGTTATGTTATTTGTTGCAAGTACCAAACCCAATTGGTTTTTTAATACTGGCGCTGTGTGGACTTACTTTCATTTGTTTGGGGATGTTTAAATTCTCTCATGGACTAGGTGTAGGCCTCATGGTTGCTGGACTTCGTTGTACCGCACTTGGTAGTTGGCCCTATTGGTATAAAATCGGTGATCATTTCAGATTTTTGGCAGCGTTTTGTGTACTGTTGATATTGTTGTATGCGTGGTATCGAATTTCACGCCAATCAGAAGGTAAATAATTATGAAAGCTATAAATGCTGGATGGATGACATGGTTAATCGCTCTTGGTTTTATGGTAGTAATTCCCGTGCTTGTTTCCCTGGGAATTAACCTTGTAGTTCCTGATATGAATTGGGGGAACTATAGTAAAGATAGAAATGTTTATTTTAAGAATTCGGGTGTTAAACTTGAACTAGAAGAACGTCAGAAGTTGCATGAGCAGCAAGAAGAGTTATGGAAAGAATCTGCTGAGTGGCAAGTACATAAGGCACAATATTGTAATCATTTAAAAACAGAAATCTTAGTGGGCTGTTTGATGATGTTGATTTTACTCATCGTTGGGGGCATGTTGCAAGAGGCCATTATCTCAGGATCATTCATTGCAGCATCAGCTATTATTTATCTGTTGCATGTTGGTTTTAATAACTATAATACGAATCGAGAATTTGGTGCGGTTCGTGACATTATGGTTGGTGGAGTATCCATTGTCATATGGCAAATTATAGCATTAGTGATTTGTTTGCTTTTAGTGCTTTGGTATGCATATCGTGATTCTATGGAATAAGAGAAGCTAGTCCTATGTTTTAACTCTTTGATTGTTTAAATAGGTATATCAATTGTGCGCTTTTAGGAGCATGGCGTCTGGTTGGTATGCCTATTTTACTTATGCCCCTTTTTGTGGTATATTATGAGTATAAAATAGCATCTCATAAGGGGTTTTGTGTGCTTAAAAAAAATATATTAAAAACGATGATGATTGTTTTTTGTTCGCTTTCGAGTGGAGTTCAGGCGGTTTCATGGCCATTTCAGAAATCTAAAACTTATGATCCAGAAGTAGCAGCGTTTGTTGGGCTTTTTGAGGAGCTTAAGAGTTCATGGAACAGTCAAAAGAAAGATTTCAATAGAGAGTGGAAATACTATCAAAGACAACATCAATATCAGAAAATTAAAGATGGTTTTTCAAATGCTTTCAATACAGCTTTCACGTGTACACCGATATTTAATGGAAATGTTTTCAGAATTGTGAAACAGGGGCTTCCAGTGATTGGTGTCTGTGTAGCGATAGAAGGAATGAGTTGGTGGCTGGAAAAGCAGTCTGGCGGGCATGGCCAAATTACCCATAATCACCGAACAGATCCTCTGGTAGTGTTTAGTGCCGTTGGTTGTGCTATGGTAGTGGTAGCCGCTGCATATGTGGCATATAATTATTATGGCGATGATCAGCCATCAGAAAAGCCAAAAAAATTAGAGAAGAAACAAACTGTCCTTAAAAAGTAATAAAAAAAGACTCCTGTAAAAAGGAGTCTTTTTTTATGTTTAATAACTATCAAAAAAAGCAATGTTGAATCATAGATCATTAATCATATGAGTTGTTTGTATCCAATGCCTTTTTTGGTGTGTATCTCCTAGGGAAGATTCTTCTATTTGAGCAGCTTCAGCATCGGTGCTGTTTACGAATTCTAAGAGGCCTTGCATTTTGGTTTTAAAAATGGTTCGTTCTTCCGTTGTATGTAAGCTTCTGATATAAAATCGTAACATTTTTTGAGCATCTAAAGATGGTATGCGTGGTAACATGTAGACAAATGATGTTGCAAAGTCATATGACTTGAATTTTGTGGGGGTGAAATCGTTGATAAGCATTGGTTGAAATGCTTCATCATCAGATTCAATATTGTTGTCTGAGTAGTTATATGATGTTGTGTTGTTTGTATAAAATTCGATAAAAGCAGTTTTATTGAGGTCTGGTAAATTCGCTACAGGTAGATATTGTTTGAAGAACGCAGTTCTGTTTTCTGGTGTGCTTGTTTCCAGTAGTAGCGATAAAGCATTAAATGCTAAGAAAAAATCGGAAGATCTAAAGCAGTTTTCATTTTTTAATGCCATAAAATCAGGAACGAAAAAGTTTAAAGCGGTAAGTCCTTGATTGTTTTTTATAGAGATATTTGCGCCACAATCTAATAGTGCTTCAACTATAGGTCCGTAGGTAGAACAAAGCATGAGAGGTGTAAATGTTGTATCTCTATCTTCATCGGATAGTGTTTGGTCGGCTTTATCAGAACTATTTAAGTCAGAGTTCGAATACAATTTGTTGATATTAAGTCCCTTTTTTTGGAAAAAACGAATCGCAACGGCGTGAGTATTAGCGCTGCTGTGGTGACATTCTGATAACTGCGTGAGTATATCGTCTAAAGATTTTATGCTTATAGTTATTTCTTTTTGAGCGAGCATATTTTCCCATTCATGATTCATTTCGGCGTATATGGGTTTATTTACGTAATATTCCAGATTCGTGATTATTCTATTTTTAGTTGAATCGAGCATGTTTTTAGATGAGTTGTAAATGTTCATGTACAGAGCTGCATACAATGGTTGTTTAGATGAGATTGAAATGGCAGTCGTTAGTATGAAACAGCTTAAAAGGAGTTTTTTAAAAGAAATTGACATAGTTATAACCCTGTATTTAATAGAAAAACACGTATCAAATATAGTGTATCAAGGCTATGTGTTATGACAAAAGGGTGATAGGGTAATAACGTTTTTTGGGGAATTAAACATAGTTAATTTTTAAAGAGTTCTGTGCCAGAGGCACTAAAGATAAAATGTCATTGTAAGATTCGGTTTACCGACCATTGATTTTGTAAAAATCAATGGTCGGGGCGGCGAGACTCGAACTCACAACCCCTCGCTCCCAAAGCGAGTGCGCTACCAATTGCGCCACGCCCCGACATAGAAAAAATTCAAAGTGGAAATCAATGAAGATAGTATCTAATTTACTTATTTTTTCGATCTTATTCAAGAATAAATTAAAAACCAGTGTGTTTTGATAGAGAAATAGGGTGGTTATTCGTTGAGATAGCCACCCTATTGTAAAATGCGTTTAGTCAATATTTTAATTATTCTAATGCGCTGTCGCTATTAAAATTGCTGTTTTCAGTTGTTTGAGTATTGGTTTCTTTTGGCAAATAATTTTGTAATTTATGCAGGGCAATGCAATACGCCAAGTATCCAACTCGAGCTGCAGCAACAGTGAGAGCTGCGCCAACAAAAAGAGGTATATATCGAGGATTAATTACTTTTTTTTCTGTTTCTGACCAACCGAGTGTTGGAGGAAATCCAAATGTAGTTGTTTTGGTTTCTTTTGACATTATGTGTGCTTGAAATATGAGCAAATCCATATACATATTTGTTATTTCTTGATTGGTGCGCCATCCAGGAATTCCTGAAACTTTTTGTGTCGTTTCTGATGAGATGAAGCTCAGTGCGCTGACTGGTGTTGTGAAACCTAAGCAGGTGATGAAGGCAATAGCTAGTTTAAGTGTTTGTTGTATAAAAAATCTTTCTTGTTAAAAACAAATAGTGGTTATAGCTTATCCGCGCGGTTATTTGTGTCAAACTATAACTGATTTTTTGATTTATTTAGAGCTGGAATAGTTGGTGGCGTTGTATGAAAATCACTAATTGTTTTTTAATGAACAAAAAAGTAAGCCCTGATAGTAAAAGATCAGGGCTTACTGCTAAACAATTAAATAATTGTTATTTTTGCTCTTCAAATATATTTTTAATTGCTGCTACAGCGCTTGCAAGTGACGATGCTTCGTAAGGAACAATAATCAGTTTATTGTTATGTCCCTTCGTCATCTCCGGCAACGCTTGCACGTATTTTAAAGCTGTCAGATATGTTGTTGGGTCTGCATGTGCTGGCAGTGCTGACTTGATCATATCGATAGTTTGTGCTTCAGCTTGTGCCATTTTGAGTCGTGATTGTGCTTCTGCTTCAGCTTCGATGATGCGAGCTTGCGCTTGTCCTTCTGCTCGTAGCACTTCAGATTCTTTCACACCTTCAGCTTGAAGAATTGCGGATCGTTTAGCACCTTCAGCTTCTAAAATGATAGCACGACGATCACGTTCTGCACGCATCTGTTTTTCCATAGCGATACGAATATCACGTGGCGGATTTACTTCTTGCAGTTCAACGCGATTGATTTTCACGCCCCACTTGTCGGTTGCTTCATCCAGGATGATACGTAGTTTCTGGTTGATTTGATCACGTGAAATTAAAGTTTCATCTAAATCAAGTGAACCAATCACGTTGCGAAGGGTTGTTTGGGTGATTTTTTCAATCGCTTCTGGCAGGTTGTTAACTTCGTACACAGCAGCTTTAACATCGGTGATTTGATAGTATAAAAGAGCATTGATTTCCATCATCACGTTATCTTTGGTGATCACGTTTTGTTTAGGGAATTCGTACACTGATTCACGTAGATCAATGCGAGAAAAAGCTTTCATGTAGGTTACGTAGTTCGACTGCAAGCTGTTGTATTGTGTAAATGTCCACAGTACTTTGCGTCGTTGGTCGACAAACGGAACGATCAGATGAAGTCCTGGTTCTAAAATTCGATCGAATTTACCCAGACGTTCAATGATGATAACTTCTGCTTGTTGTACCAAAACCGTGCTCATCGTGATAAGGAGCATGATTGCAATAAGTGGAAGAATAAAAAAGATTCCGATTTCAAAGAAAACCATAGTAGTTCCTTTCTTTGTTAGTTTTTGTTGATAGGTGTGACTTGTAAGTGACAGCCTTTAATGCCTGTTACTTTTACTTTCATGCCAACAGATATTGCGGCATCGCTTTGTACTTTGATTGCCCAATCTACACCGTCTAGATTGACATATCCCGTACTTGGGGAAGTAACTTCTGTTATTTCAGTTATGGTACCAGTTAAATCTTGCATGCTAGAAACGTAAGATAACGTTTTCTTTTTTTGCATACGCTTAATCGTGATCTGCAAGAGAGCAAACATAACCGTTGTGCTTGCAAAAAAAATGGCGTACTCACTGATCCACGATACATTATACAGTTGTGTCAGCATGGTTACCGTGGCCCCTAGGGATAATGCTAAAAAGAAAAATAATCCGGGATTTATAAGTTCAAGGATTATGAAAAAGATTGATAAGATAAACCAGAATTGAGTCATTTGAGGCTCCTTTCTTGGTAGAAAGATTGAAATGATTGAATTTGAAAGAGTGTCGTTTGTTTAATGTGAAAAACGATATTTCTTTAGTATAATTTATTATTGCTTTTAAAGCAAATTGAGAGCCCCTTTATAAGGTTTTTTCACGAAATAAAAAACAGTGTGCCTTTTGCTGTTTATCGTATGGGTTGGTAACATTAATACTTAGGCCTTATCAAGGTCTTTTTGTTGAATTGATGATTGAGAAGGAATTTTAAAGTGAAAAATATAAAGTTATTTATGAGTGCAGTGTTGGTATTGTTTTTTCAGGGTGTTATATTAACTCAAAAATCAACAGTGCGAGTAATATCGGAGAGTAACGTTGAGCTGATCAAGTCAGTTCAATGGAGCAATAATCTAGGTTATGTCGGCTACTCTAAGGAGCCAGGTATTGCTGTTGAAGCATATGCAGGGATTTATCAACATTTGTCAGTGAATGCAGCTGCTTCTTGGAAAAAATTATTTCCAGCGATTTCTTTGCATGTAGATCCTTTAGATTCTGGTTTTAGAGGTAATATACAGGGTCTTGGTTTGTCGAGTGGTTTTATGCTTTCAACTCCAGCGGCGTTAGTGCTTACTGTCATGGCTTATGCTGGTTATCAAGCTTATCGATTTAAATATCCTTTAAAGACTGTTGAAAATACACAGGAAAAAGTTGATTCAATAGAAAAAATTTAAAATAGTAATTTAATAAAAAAGAGTTCTTGAGAAATCAAGAGCTCTTTTTTTTGATTTGAGTACTATTTTTATAGTTTTTGTATTTCTAGTTTGCATGAGTAGTCTGTTTTTCCTGGTAACCTATTGTGTTGATGGTTGGATTTGGATTGTTAGTGGGCTTTGCAAAGTATTGAGCTCTAGGTAGCTGATTGAGCACCTAAATCTCCCAGAGAGGCATTAGCGCTTGATGTAAAATGACCATAGCCTTTTGCTGTTTGTTATGAGCTTAGTTACACTAATATTAAGCCTCATCGGTGAGGTTTTTTATGATTACAAGTGAGGTTTTTTATGATCACAAAAAAAGTTTTTTTGATGATGTTGGCTTGTTTCGGGTTAGCATCAACTGGTTTAATAGGTTATTTTTCTTCTGAGGGCTTATTGAAGCATTGTAGGGTTGTTGGTATGTCGGATGATGAAGCTAAAAGTTTCTTAAAAGATCCTGATATAGCGACGTTCAAAAATTTTTTTAGGAAAGAAGTTCTGAAGTGTAATGATGCGGGTAACGCTCACCATCGATCTGTAGAATTAAATCTCGCTAATGAAGAGATAAGTCAATATGTAAAAGGTTCATTTCGTTTTTTTAGTTCTGGTACATCATCAGGTTATACTGATAAGTTCTATGATGAGGTAAGTAATCAACATTTAAGAGAGTCTTTTCTAGCAGAAGAAGCTTCATATCGAGGAAATATTTCTACTGCTATAAACGAAGATCTTACGGGTAAAAAGTTGGGTGATCTTTCGAAGATAAAACTTGGATCAACGCATACTGCAAGTAGTGGAAGTAAACCTTTTTCGGGTAATAGTTATACGGCAGGTGGTGCAGCATTAAATCTTAGGGGGTCTGGTGTTTCTGTAGGGTCTCAGGTGCCACGTGTATCTATGCGTGCAGGTTGTGCTGGAGCAGTCGGTGTAGCGTGTACAACGTATGGTGCATATATAGCTTATCAGTCATGTAAGCAAAAGCCTGAGAAAACCGCTGAAGTACAGCAATCAATGTTAGGTTTTATTTCGAATGATAAATTAAAAGTAGCTAGTGGTCTTGGTGCCGCTGTTGCTTTGGGTGTGATTGCATACAAATATTATTATGCTAGCAATGAGCAATCTGATAAGAAATCAACTGATCAAAAATAAAATAGTAGTTTGATAAAAAAAGAGCTCTTGAGAAATCAGGGGCTCTTTTTTTGTTTAATTATCGCTATGCGTTATCGATAGAGTTTTTGTTGCTTGGTATGTAAACAATATAGATTGCTATTTAAGATGAGGATGCATGACCTTGGTGTCTTGATAATGCTTCTTCATTCATGTTAAAATTATCTTGTTGCTTTGTATAATTTTAATAAAAAAGGGGCATTAGGACATGAAGCATATAAAAATAGTTTTAAGTTTAGTTTTGGCTGTATCTGGTATAGTTTGTGCGTTGCCAGCAGGATCAGCAGACAGCGATTTGCAGGGATATTTAGGGGATACTAATGCAGAAAATTCAAAATTTTTAACTGCGATTAAAAAAGCTGGTAATGATCAGGCAAAAATTACAGCGGCATCAAAACATCACGTTAAAGCTCTTGAAGCAATCAGGCAAAAACACAAAGCGGGTGTACAAGAATATTATAAATCTGCATATCAACAAGATAAAGCAAAGCAAGCAGCATGGCGTGCTGCAGAAGCAGATTTAAAGAAACAATATGCGTCAAAGTTGGGAAAATATTGGGATCAAATGAAGCAAATAGAAAATGCTTTCAATGATAGCTTGAAAGCCCTAAGAGCGGAGTATGCAGTTCCTCTGAAAATTTACGAAGCAGCGAATAGAAAAATAGTTACGAAATATTGGTAAAATATAAGTAATTACGTAAATAAGCGCAGAGAGGCAGTGATGTTTTTTTGCGCTTATTATTTTTTAGATTGCGTTTGGGTGTCGGCAAGTTCCGATTTGGTCCAAAAACGTTTGCTTGCAAAGCTTCTGCCGGAATGAGATTTAAGATATTTCTCGAAAGCAGCTGCTTGTAGTTTATTATTAAAAGTTATTACAACTTCTATTTTCCATGGGCGATATGTTTTAGTATGTAGTGAATAACCATGATTATGGGCATTAAGCCTATCTGAGATATTATCAGTGAGTCCAACGTATGTTTTATTTGGAAAGTTGATGGATCGAATTAAATAAACGTAATGCATGTTTTTTGATAGAAAAAAATGGTTTGGATTATTGCTTAACCGTCCAGGCTACGTGTCTCGTTAGCACTCGCGTACTTCGCCGGACAGTCTTCTTTTCAAAATATCAAAGTTGTTTGTTTTTAGTACCTTCAGTGCTGGACCTGCCGGGCGTAGTCCGAAGGTCGAAGCCTGGTCGGGGCGGCGAGACTCGAACTCACAACCCCTCGCTCCCAAAGCGAGTGCGCTACCAATTGCGCCAC
>Ga0214923_10001539_pt1 | contig 32634 bp, 24 predicted proteins | sample LL1510_MetaG_FD_177993 | JGI IMG/M metagenome (GOLD analysis project Ga0214923, IMG submission 177993) | Freshwater microbial communities from Lake Lanier, Atlanta, Georgia, United States - LL-1510 | ecosystem: Environmental > Aquatic > Freshwater > Lake | place: USA: Georgia | collected...
CGCAGGATGTACTGGTAGTCAGCCGTACTGTTATCCACGTGCATCCGGTCGTGGTGGATCCACTTCTCACCATGCAATGGTTACACTTCGAGGATCCGACAGTGTTTATGAGTACTGGGAACAAGTGACAGGCGATGCGGACTGGGGTCCAATCAATATGAATTTGACATTCGATCAGATCCAGAAAGACTGGTTACAAATAACTGGTACCGAACCAGAAAAAGCAGAATTGGATTTCATGCAGAATGTGATCCAGAATCACAATATTCCATTTACAGCCGAAACCAGTAAAGGCGAACCCGGGATCGGTTTCTGGACATTTTCGATTGATGCAAAAACCGGCGAGCGATGTAATAGTTCGACTCATTTATTGTCGCGAGTACAGGACAATCCATTACTCAAAACGTTTCTACACTGTTTCGTAACCAAGATAATCATCTGTCCTAAAACCAAAAAAGCCGTGGGTATTGAATATATCGATGCACCCTACCAATACAAGGCGGACACACTCAATCAGTGTGCACCCGAAAATGTACCCACCAAAATAATAAAAGCCAGATTAGAAGTGATTTTATGTGGAGGATCCATCAATAGTCCACAGTTATTATTGTTATCGGGTGTAGGTTCATGTAAAGATCTAACAGAATTAGATATAGAATGTATCTATGACAATGAACATGTGGGTCGTAATTTGTTAGATCATCCAGAATTATGGGTGAACTATAAACTGGATGATTGTCCACGACATCGATGGCAAGCATTCTGGCCATTTGAATTGGATTCACCCGTTCATACCGAATTCAAGAAATATGGAATTGGTCCATGCAGATATCCATTCAGTGCAACCGGTCTGACTCACAAAAACGACGATGGTTGTTGTTGGCACATTGGTATTTATACGATACCCAGTGATAATTTCTGTGTTGAGAATTGGTTTTATGATTACGATTATGCGAATACCACGTACCTCTCATTTCTTATTGAGAACGTGTGTCCGAATTCGTTTGGTTACCTGAAACTACAATCGAAAGATCCGACAGTTCCACCATTCATCAATGAACAACTGGATACCGATGAGAACGCCGATTGTATTGCAGCAGGGGTGCGATTTCTTGATGAATGCATACGAACAATGGAACGTTGTTCCTATAAACCCATACGTGTGTATCCACCTATTGACACAGACATTCGTGAATTTTTCAAGTGTAACAGTGCATACGGTCATCATATGGGTGGAACATGCAGTATGATGAGTGTAGTTGATCCGAATGGTTGTGTCTACGGAATCAAACGTTTACGAGTCGCAGATTTATCCATCGTACCTTCTCTTCCAAATGTAAATCCATCTTATGTGGTGTACGCGATTGGTGAAATCATATCACGCAAAATTATCAGAAAATACTGCAAAATGTTGTAAGTACTTAGTCGCAATCTTTGAAAAAGTATGGAAAGAAATGTCGTTTTATTATATTCGTACACAGAGTTGTAACCGCTTTAAAGTATTCATGTAAATGGTTTAAAGAAATAGTATTTCTTTAAATACTATTAGAAAAAAGCTTTAAAGCGGTTCGTATCGAATTCATAATGTTGGTCATAATATTATGATAGTCCTTTTCATGTGAAAATGACGAGATATAGGTAGGATATATGGGAAAAAGTGTGTCAAATACATCTTCTACGTTCCTGTTATCTATGAATAATGAAATTAATGAAGTTCGACTCATATCAATCTGATAATTATTTATTACTCAACGTGATATCGATGGTGTGTCAACCTTTTCAATGTTATCCTTCAGTGCATTCAATGATGATGCGTCGTAGATCGTGAATTTTAAACCAACAATTCTTTCCATGTATGTCATCGAGTAATTATTTCTTTATTTCTATAAAAAAAGAACCATTACAACAAATCGTATTCAACAATGATTATGAAAGAGGTAATGATGGATAAAGAACATGTGTTCACAATCGGCTCTATTATAATCTTCCAACGCCTTCTTCGCCGAAACGGAGTTACTGTGAAAAACATCCTTCATCAATCGTAGACTCTCTTCTCCATTCTGACATTCCAACTGATCATAACTCCGTTTACAAACTCCCTGGTCATAAAATGCACGTACGATACTTTTTAACGAGAAATTAAATGCACCACGTACAATTATGGGTGAGTACCGGAACGTCTTCCATAAATCAATCCATTCATAATCCGAGTCTAGTGGAGGAGCATCGTGTTCAAGTATCTTTTCTTCCGCATACCAGTACACACAGTAACGTTTCTTCCGATGTGAAAGCCATGCATCAAAATCACGAAAAATTTTATCATTATTGTCACCAAGATCCTTTGACCAGAACGATATGTATCCATCATCAGAATCAAATACACCAATCAGATAAACACGATTCTTTTCATCGTACTCAAAATCGACGTACACACAATCCGACGGATCCACGAAATCGATATGATCTGGTACCATGATCCATTTATTGTCATTACAAACACGATTCATTTCTACAATCTGATGAATAATGACACTTTGTTCAGGAGATAATGACTGATCAATTATGGATGACAGAAAATGAGGATGATCGAATGAATAAATATGTCTTGAAAAAGCGAGTTCACGTATTTTTTCGGAACAGTACCACAATAATGAAATCTCATTCTTGCGTACAGCCAGATCGCGTTTTTCGTGATAAAACTCATCATTCATCATGCGCATATTCGGAAGATAACGCGGATGACACCTATCCAGATCAATGACATTGGCGAAGCGTTTTGCGTGTCGTATGTATCTCGCCTGAGTTTGGATCAGGCGATGTGGAAATCGTTCGGGGAGGTGATATGTGGACACATCCTTGTCACGATCAATAATCAGAACATCAGTCCAACAGATCTCGGGTGTGTTACCACACCACATATGGAAATAACGCATGGTCACCACAATCTTCCATTTGAGATACGGTGTCATCCGTATCGAGTTCGAGAAGAACCCAATCATCCACTTTTCGTCCTTTTTCATGAGATTTGGGAACACCGATGGATGTAAAAGGACATCGATTTTACCGATTACATGACACCGTTGATAAAGAAAACGGATTCCGAATATAGCATGATATTGTCGGAATAAGTGGTGGACGAGTCTTTGCACGGAGTAGAGTCGGTGCTCCATGAAAAGACAATGATGATCCGTCGTCATGAGTTGGACATAAAACTGTTTGACAAGACGATCATCATATGTAAACGAGGATTTTTGTTGAGGATTCCGGGTTTTCAAGACAAAATGGATGTAATTGCAATGAAAGGCGTGATAAAAATCGGATATTGTGATCCAAATTGGTCGATCATCGATGAACGGGATCGATTCAAGACCTCGACTTCGTGTCATCTTTTTTTAACGTTACCATGGACAGAAAATGATGAATCAATTTTGTTTTGTCACGACGGAATCAACCAACAGATAAGTAAGATGGATCCAACTTTCAAAAAGACTGTCCACGAAATCTTGTCGTCCGTAATAAAAAAAAAGGCGAATCGTGAACGTATCGGTGAATGTATATGGGAGGAATCACAGAATGATCATTATCCAGAAGAGTATGCACGATATTTATTGTACGAAGTGATGGTGGAAATGACGATCCATGCGAAAGTAGAGGACTGTATCCGATATGTAAAAAGAAGAAAAATGGGCTGGCGACATATGGAGTTCAATAAATTCCATCTGAAACAAAAGGAGTACGACAATTTTCTGTTGGAACCACCAGAGGTGGAAGAGGGTGTGATCGAATGTCATCGATGCAAAAGCAAAAAGACGTTTTCATTCAGCAAACAAACGAGGAGTTCAGATGAATCCGCGACTGTTTTCGTACGATGTGCACAATGCAATCATTCCTTCCGAATGTAGTTTGCGTCACCGTGACCAGATTTATAACCGCCATTGTTTAATAGTGATTTAAAGATTTGTCATGTCTTTAAGGGACTGTGAACAAGTTTGTAATCCAAAAGCGATTTCAAGAGATGATATTTCTTTAAATCAGATGAAAGTTTTATATGATTTTGAGTCTGTAACCGCGTTATCGTTTCACCAGAAAGTATTTAATTTAAAGAAATGTTATTTCTTCAAGTCATAAACTGTTTCAATTAACACTGAGACACGGAGATGACGGGGAGGAATGGGATGAGTGATTGCGGATCACTGGTAATTTGAGATGCATCCGGTAATGTTTTATTGATGGATGAAGAAGATGGAGGTAAAACGAGTGATAAATCACCGTGGAACGGTTCGAAAATAGAAAAGAACTGTGCAGCCTTGTCTTTATCACCCTCGATCCGGATGAAACCTACTTTTACAAGAGTTGGATACAGTGATGGGTTGTAAGAAAGGACAAATAAAGGCAATCGTGAAGTGGAACAGATGAAATCAACACAATCAGTCTGACATAACATCATGTCCTTCCGTGAAAAGATGACGGAATTCGATAACTCGATACACCTCGATTCATCTCCATTATCCTGGAATTTGAAGATAGCGTTCACTGAAAGATCCTGACTCTTATCCACACCTATCAGTGTAGATAGATACAAGAACAACTCATCCAAATCGTATTCTCGCATTGTCGTAGCACTGATCTGGTATTGAGCGATCTTGACGGTATTACCTGCTAAAATGGTTGCACCCGTCAGATAAAAATTCCTCCAGACGGCGTTATCTTCCTGATAAGCAATCGTCGTATAAACAGAGGCGAGCATATTACGGATGTTCAAATTAGACGGATTATTCATGACCAATTTATTGAGGATTGTGATCGCCCACTGGTACTGCTGGATATCAATCGCGTGCTGGGCCTTCTGAATACACTGGTCTTCACCTCCACCGAATTCAACAAATAATTGACACTCCTCTAGTTCAGGTAGAGGGTCAAGATAAGCGGGGTTTCCATTGAAAAGGCCGAATAAAAGAGCATATTGTGATCGTACATTCATGCGGAATTTTCCGTAAAAAGACTGATTGTATACGGGATCGACAAGTTTTTTAGGTGGTTGTAAGATATGAGCAATCGTTTCGGGAGAGTACCCCTGATCCGCTAGTTTGATGGTCTGATCATGAATAAATCGGTAGATGTCTCTCTGATTTTTCAGGAATGGGACAATGTCCTTATTACCCCAAATCGGCCAGTGATGGGATGCAATGACACACTGGACACGATGACCATAATTCATAATGACACTGTCAATGTAACTGGACCATTTATAACCGTCACGTATCCGTGTACCTCGAGGAGAATATAGATTATGGAGCGAGTGAACGAGGATCTCGGATGCACAGAGCAGTTCATATTCGGATACATACAACATGAGTTCACTAGGCGCCTCTGCATCGGGTGTGTACCAGAAATCGATCTGGAGATTATCGATCGTGTATGCTCTGGGATTTGTATTGGATATTTCAAGATCTGGGACTGGGACACTGAAGATACCACCTGTTGCAATCGCGAGTCCGAGTCCGGTATTGACAAGACCATCACACGATCGTGGTATACTCGATCCATACATGAAGGATGAACGTGTGGATAATAGATTGTGTGCATTCACATTTTCTTGGACACTGGCCTTGAAAAAATCAGCAGGAGCGATTACATAAGGACGATCGGGATTACAGTATTCCAGGACGGCCTCGAACCCGCCAAAATGATCAATGTGCGAATGGGTGATCACGACAGTATGAATCTTGATTTTCCCTAGTCGTTCTGTAATCAGGTCAAGAGCGGCCTGGCATGTTTGTGTAACAGAGAGGACATCGATCATGATGAAACCCTTATTGGTCTTGATGAGTGTGATACTACCCAAATCATATATCCTCACCTGATAGACCGTTCCTTGGAAGACTTCAAACAGCCCAGAATTTTGCAAGAGTTCACCATATTTGGTGAGAGTAGGAGAGACGTTAGTAGTACACGGTAAGAAGGAGAAGTCTTTAAGAGAATATATGGGTCGTTTCAATGCATCACGCACGATGAGATCGGGATTTGTAGCCAAGAATCCTCTCGATGCATTTGTACTCTCATCATTATTTGTGTATCCGTCTTTGGATGATTTTTTACCGAAATAGGACCATATAATGACAGACGTGATGATGATAATTATGGAAACGATTATGAAAAACAGCCACATATTTTTACTCTCCTCCTTTTTTTTTATTTTTTGATAAAAAAATTTGGTACATGATAAAATGAGACGATACGGTGTGCTTGTGTTGATTATACTCATAGTACTTATCATCATTCCATTCGTAATCACCGCAGTGCACGCAAAATCGGTGCACGACAATTCAATCAAAAATCCGTTCTCCACTGTACCCGAAATGACGCTCCGTCAATCATCTCCCTATCTCCACAAGAACATTGCATCCCAATCACTACATTCCTCCATCATCATTGATCAACCAATGCTAACGGGAAAATACGCGTTATACCCTCGAGATAAACCACGATCACGCACCAGTATTGTGGCGGTGGACGCTCAACCACAGAACCTCAATTATCAATCGTGGATACTCGAAGTAAGTACCTTTTCATGGAACTTTGTGTACCCCAGTCCGAGCAATGCATACTGGATCTGTCCAATCATATTGTCTTCCACACCTATCGTGGTTATCAAGGGTGAATTCCCATCGTGTCGTTATTTCAGCATTGTTGCATACGGAGGCGTTGATTTCACAGATAGTGGGGAGAGTCTGTTCGGTGCTGGAATCAAGAAAGACGGTTCGGCGATTTGCAATCCATCCACGCCGGGAGACTGTTCCCAATTATACGATGCACAGATCGTTCCGGACAATGGATCCAAAAACCCATTTGCTGATAAATCGTACAAAGAAGGCGATCCCAAGTTCTACACCATCTATCTCGTGTCACCGTATTATACAGGAGCTACACCCGACTGGCCCAATGTGATCCCGTTAGGAGCCTACGGTTTGGAAACGGCTCTGATCGTACTGCGGATATACGCGCCTTTTAATCCGAAATCGTGTGATAGCAACCTGTACGATAGCTCGATACCGTTCAATCGTTTGGGATGCAAGACGAATAAACGGATCGCGATACCACCAACCGATGGTGGTGCAGTCTACTCCCAAAAGGACAAGACGAGTGTGTGCAAGACCGGAGATTCTGTGTGTATCCAGAAATGTGTCGACTTTGAGATTGGGAAAAACCAGGATCCAGACTGTGTCCAGTATGTCGGTTTTAATAAATATTGTGTATGTGAAAATATGGACGGACGATGTGCACGATATCTTGATGAGAAATTGCGTAAATGCTCCAATAATACAGCAGATATCAACTCGTTCTGTCAACAGAAACCGAAACAGTCCATTGATTACTGTATCGATAAGATACCGATCGATGAGACGGACTATGTGGGACCGACAACGATCTGTAAAACAGATGAGTGTCGGTATGTGAAGGAAGGAAAACTCCAACAATGTGTAGCCGCCAAACTCTTTTCTAACAAAGACGCCAAGTGCGCTGCGTTCAAGGATCCATCAAAAGTGACAGATCTGTGCAAACAGGATTTCCAAGATCGATCCACATGTGCTTATGAATTCAATAAATATTTGAACGAATGCATTGGAACAAAAGAAAATCGACCTCTGATACCATTATACTGTAAAAGCAAATCAGAAGAAATGCGACCGGCGTACGATCCCACATACAATTTCGAAACGGATCCTTTATGTTGTCAACCGGATGTGCAGCACTACACATGCGCCAACGGTTATTGCATTCCATCCGTAAATGGAGAGTACACGACATCGGATTGTGAAGGTGCATGCACCCAGCCGTGCACACCCGCACCCACAAGTGGTCCTATTCCTCCACCACCTCAACCATCTCCATCTCCGTTCTTCTGTAAAGAAAATTTTACGACATGTGAAACACGCAATGATCCTAGCAAATGCAATCCCATGACTCAGGATTATTTCGATGTGAACATTTACAGTGGTATCAATGCAAAGGACACAATTACTTATGCATGGGGAGGATGGACCGATCTACCAGACGTTTTTGTCAAGTACAATTACAACAACTATTTTGTGCGGTTGAATACACCTCAATTCCCAGTACGCAGTGAAGAAAATGCAGTCCGTCTGATGAAGAGTGTCCTGACGTCCTACAAATCAAAACGATCACAGAATCCGAATAATATGTACATTGAAGAGAATGCACTCACGGAGAATTTTGTATTACCAACGAATATACCAACAGTCCCACCAAGACCAACGAAAAAACCATCTCCTCCAATCACATTCCCTCCCACACCACAACCTCGTGATTCCAAATGTCAGACGTATGTTGATCCGAAAACATATCTCTACATAGGCGCCGAATTTCCATCAGGAATCGGAAAGACACGTTCGATCCAACCACCCGGTTGTAATTACTACGGGGACCTGGCCGATTGTAAGAGTGGGGGTAAGAAGAACTCCGGTCCAGCCGCTGATAAACAGTTTGGTATCGTGGATTGTCAGGGAAAACTCTGTTTGTCACGTTGGGGTCTTTTGAACAATCAGGTGGAATTTCATGGAATGGCGATCCCGGCTGCAATCGTACCAAACTCTGGTGATTTCGTCGTGTTTCCCAATCCAGAGGCGTCGTACATCGGTTTCCCCACACGGTTTAATAAAGACTGTGTGTACATCATATGGTTCGATGGACCGACATCACCAAATACACCCGGTTTTGATCGGCTAACAGATTCTACTTCTTATCAAGTCCGTTATTGGGATATCCAGCATAGTCTTTATCAGGCGACTGTTACGAACCCCAGACCGACACTATCCGGTCTGAATGACCACCAACTGATTAAAATCCCGGTAAACTATATTGATGAACAATCCGGTAAACGAGTCAAAGGAACACGGATCGGTCTCGTCTTGTGTAGTTACGATCAGTACAACTACCTGAAAACGTACGGATTGTGGAACGACAAGATGAACTGGCTGAATTGGGGAAAGACCAAACTACCGACATTCCAGAGTGTATCCAATATCATATTCGATCTAAAGACGATTGTGAAGGAGGCGACGGCTTTTCTACCGGAACTGTCAACGATCTTGGATCAGTTGATTGTATTTTTGCAGAACATATTCGGAAATTTTTCGGATTCTCAACCCATTATTGATTTTCTCATGAACTTTTTGGCTCAACTCCAGACATTTATTGACCAGTTATTACCTGAAATTGGGAATCTGGTGATTGATATTGTTAGCAATGTGAGGGATATCGTCAATGTACTACTCCAGGATCTTTCACAGGGTCGTATGCCCGAATACGGTGTCGTCTTCTGCCGTCAGATTCTACCATCTGCTCATTTCTCAAATAGTATCGAATCGTACTACAAAAAGAATCCGGATTGTTTATCAAAGAACATTGAACTTCCACCATCACAGCCATTCCAAGAATCGAAGGTAACACACCCGTACTGTAACCCGGGAAACCAGGATTATTGCGATGAGTATGGTTTTGATCCGTGCTGTTTATCACGGGACCTGTTGAAACACATGGGAAATTATTATCCACGTGTAGAAAAAGTACGTATGTGCGATATCGAGAACTACGGCGCCATGTTTTTTGACAAGTACCTGTATTACCCACTCCCATACATAACGGATCTGGAACCGATCGATTCCAGCCGGTGTTGTTTTGAAGATACGGACTGTCAGAATAAACAGCGCGTGTGTCCGTTTTCGGATCCATGTCTGGATGCTCTCCGCAAGATAAATAATGATATCACGGGAATGCATCTTCCGGAACAGTATGCACAACTGCAACAACTACTGGACTCGATAGGGAAACAGTGGAAAGAAATCTTGTTGTGCAAAGTTACACCCGATAAACTCAGTGATATTCTGAACAATACGAAACAGATCATCAATAATGCAATCATGGAAATCATCAAAACAGGCCAGGGACAAGGGATCGTCCCGCAATTACAACAGATCATCGATGATATATCCAGTGCTCAGATGATCTGTAACTTGTGAATCGTATAACCGTTTTATTTCGTTAGAAACAAAAAGATGTGAACAAAGAATTCATAGCCTGTACGAATCTTTAAAATGACTTAAAGAAATGGTTTATCTTTAAATGATTGAAGACATTCGTACAGGGTATGGTATGAAAGAATTCATTCACATCTTTTTATTAAATGATTTAAAGATTTGTGTATTTCTTTAAATATGTCGTAAAAAAAAAACTGTAAAGTAGTTACCATCATGGAAAATTTTTGTCGTTTGGACATGAAACTTTCACTATAACGATGTATGTAAAGATATGATTCGATAGAGTATTTTTTATATTATGTTTTAGATCAATAAATATGAAAGGTAATCATTTGAGACGGAATCACACATTATTAAAAATAGGCATCATGGGATTAGGAGTGGCTGTTCCGCTCTTGAGTGCAGCAGTTGTGTCAGGTGGTGAAGCAGTAGGTGGTGGGGGTGGCGCCACCGAGGCGTTATTGTACAGACGAGTACGTCGTCGATTGAATCCACCTACAGAAATAGAGAGGATCAGAGCTTCGGATAAGATTAAACAGTTTTATGTCCGACATCGCGAGAGGAAAAGAAGGAACAAGGCTTCGGATAGGATTAAAAAATTTTTATTTCGACGCACATTGCAAAAACCTGATGGACTCATTTCAAGAGGAAGAAGAGTATTAAGACGCTACGAGGCGTTGAGTCATCACCAGTATTATCAAATGAGAATGCTTAATGACGATACTTTATTTGGGGAGAAGTTACATGATGCGACACATGATGCAATTCATTGGATACGAAATATGCTCATCAGTGATGAACCTGATGAGCATATCGCACGACAATTTTGTGAACTTCATTATGGTCCGAATGTCCTTCCTGATAATGTTGAGAACCTGTCTCAATTATCTAATAGAGTTCGAGCAGACTTTACGGAACACATGAGACAAAGTATTGAAGCTAATATATTGAATATTGAAGAAGATTACACCGATGGAGTGATCAGAGATTTAGGAAGATTGAGAAAACGTGTATATGATGTTCAACCATGGTCTTTCAATGATTTACGTTCCCAATTTCATGAAATATCAGAAACATTAGGAAAGTTTGACAATTTAGACAGATTGGTAGATGATGGTGAATTAGAATTGGGTTTGGATGACACGGAATGGTTCCAACGACTTGAAACTGGTCGTGAACAATTGATAGTGACTCACGAATTATTACGTTTTCATTATTATCCTACAGCATATGCAGAACTGACAGATCTGACGGATGAAGAGCATTATCATTTCATCCGTAATGAATTAGGAGATCCTCTTTTTCATCCACATAATGCTTTAGTTGCAAATCCTGTCGGATTATTAAGGATACCACCACATCATGAACATAATTGTTTGTACAAATACTTTTTTGAAAATAGAGTACGTTTTAGTGAAGCTGTTCATCTAATATGATATGACAAATAATACATGACATATCTAATCATCACATTCGCATGACTTAAGGAATACAGTTATATTCTCTTAAGCCATGATGTATAGTCATACGTACGAATTTATCACAGCCTGTACGAATCTCTAAAATGATTTAAAGATAGGTCATTTCTAGGGTTGTAACCGCTTTAAAGCTTTTTAGTAATTGGCTTAAAGAATTTCTGTTAATTCTTTAAATACTTTTGTCAAAGACTTTAAAGCGGTTACAAGCCTGTACGAATCTCTAAAATGACTAATAGATAGGCCATTTCTTTAAATATTCAAATGAATGAATGTCAGTCAGGATGTCAGAAACCGGAAGTTATGATTGCAAATGTGAGACCGCTCCCGTTCAGTAGAGATTTATAATTTGATAAATATAAAGCTAATGCACCCGGTGTGCTATTGTTCGCAGGTAAATATACAGGAACGACACTTGATCTATTCATGATTGGAATTATTGTATGTGGAATGTATGTGCCGGCGACGCCGATGGTGAAAACAGGGTGTTGAAGGTTAAAACCGCCTGTACGAATCTCTAAAATGACTTAAAGATAACTCATTTCTTTAAATGATTAAAGAGATTCGTACAGGCTGTGGTAGTTCCGGATTTTTATTTTGGAAAGCTGTTTCATCACCAGATGTGCGATTCAATAAAACAGAGCGTGTTTATAAAATTTTCCGTAAACATACATAAATTCTTTTGCAAATTTATATTGGTAATATATTTAAGGAAATACACGAATCCTTAAATATTTATAAAGTTTTAATACAAAAATATTTAAAGAAATGCCATTTCTTTAAGCCATTTGTAATAAAACTGTAAAGCGGTTGTACAGACAATGTAATTTTCACAGCCTGTACGAATCTCTAAAATGATTTAAAGATAGGCCATTTCTTTAAGTAATTGTAGAGATTCGTACAGGCTGTGGTTATTATGTTATTATAGAGATTCGTACAGGCTGTGATATTTTGTATCGGTAATCACATCGTACATGACTTAAGAATAACAGTTATTTATTTATTAAGCCATGACGGATAGTCGTGCGAGGTTGTACAGGTGAGTAATGATCAGATCTGGTGAATAATGTCCCAGACAATATCACGACACCATAAGACATGATCATGAAAATATGGATCAACAGTGAATCGGATCGAATGGATCGATGGACGCATCTTGGGATCATGAGAAAGCATTGTCCGAATGATATCCATATTTTGATTACATTCCTCTGGTAGAATCGGAATGGATAATTGGCGTAATACAACGATGCGTTCAGACTCGGTCTTGAACCGACACGATAATTCGACCCATATCACACCCACACTATAAATATCAGACGAGAATGAATACATTTTACCATGATATTGTTCCGGTGATGCCGGTGTACATGGTCGATTCAGTAGATGTAAATCGTGGTTGAAATGTTTTAGCCAATCCAAAATCTGCAATCTTGATGATGAGCGGCTCGAAGGATTGAATCAACAGATTGTCCGGTTTTAGATCACGATGGATGATTTGATTATTATGAAGAAACTGCAATCCAGATAATGTCTGTGATAGGATAATCTGATTGATGTGCTGATCCACATGTGTCCGATTTGTCAGATAATGACGGACCGATCCTATACAGTATTCCATCTGTATACAGAAATACAGGAATCGATCCTCATCACGCCAGATGATACGATCTTCTTCAGTATCGTCATCATCACTTTCATCATCTAGGGGAGATGTGCTTTCTGATATCCATGAATGGAAATAACGCACAATGTGCTGATGATGAATCGCCGCCAAAATCCGTATTTCATGAAGAGCAGCGCGGACCGATGATGAGGTGATGAGGATCTGTTTGATCGCGTAGATTCGATTATCCAATGGGTTATGATACCGATACACTTTTCCAAATCCTCCCTTACCAATCAGATCTTTCTGATCACAAAAATTCATCATTTGATTGGTCGAACGAAAGAGTGTGACCATGTCCTGTAGTTTCTTATCCACAATCGACATTTTATGGATGTACTTTATCGACTCCACAAACAAATATTACGACACCATCATATTTATGGTTTGTAAACATTAGACATTCATGAACAATTCATCTGCAAAAAATTCCACGTAATGTACCTGGAGCTAATGGCTTATATCGAATAAATGTCGCTTTTATTATTAATACTTATCCAAAAATCTTTAAAGCCGTTAGGACATTACCTGTAATTCTCCGCTGTCATTTTCCATGTCCCCTCTGGCTTCTTCACACTCATCTCAGGATAACTCGAATTTCCCGCCGTCATGTACTGCTGTGGGAACTCTCCTATATTACCCGCTTGGATGTACACTTCATAATCTGATCCTGCTTCAATCCTCCCACTCGTTGATTCTCCTTTATTCTGTAATGACCATTGATATATATTTGTTTGGTAGGATTGCATCGATGGTGAAAATGGCGCTGGCTCATTTGAAACTGGTGATATGCATGCATTCAGATAATGGTCCTTGTCCAACGACAGGAAAATCGCATTTGTGTCATTGGATGACGTCGAGAATGTTGGATTGATCGATGGTATTACCAGCAACCAACGATATTTGGAATCATTCTGTAATGATGGCGACCGTCCTCGGTTTGGTATGCTCGTCAAGTATTTTTGATACGGTTCCCAATAAAGAATTATTTTGAACAACGAATAGAATGTCATTTGATTCTGATACGATAACTGGCTTGGATACATACATGGTGTCCAATCCCCGCATTCTCCCAGTGTCGTCGACAGATATTGTTCGGAAAAGGGATAACCATTACGGAACGGAACTTGTACTTTTATTTGAACAGTTCCTGAAAAAGGGATCGGATTCAACAAAAAAGCATTCCATATATTATATAGGGTAATAGATTGCATGGACGGCGTCCAGCTGAATGGCTCTCCACCCGTCTGATATGCAATATACGCATCTGGAAAAGTGTACGTTCCTTGGATTGACAATTGAAAATATGGATTTGCAAAATAAGGAAAAAATTGTAAAAAGGAATTTAAAGAAAACAGTTCAGTACCGGATTGCATAGAGGGAGCGTGTTTTTCATTAGCGACTGTAGAAACGACCTGACTCGTGGCTAGATTCTGTAATGTGCCGTAGAATGGTTTGGTAAACACGTAAAGGGTGAGAGGAGGGACGGTGGAGGTAGGGATAGTGAACGTGAGGATCACCAAGGGATCACAGTTTTGGTTAGAGGCGATGGAATAAGTGGACATGGATTTTTGAGAGATTTGGAATCGATCATCGGATGTAGTGAAGAGTGGCTGGATGTAGTCGGTGTTTTGATTATCTAAAATCGCCACTTGTTTGTCACATGGTAGACTATTTGGTTCATAGGTAGGTGGGTCGCCAGAAGGCATATAACCAGATTGCTGCAATTCAATGATACTACCGTTAGAATAAATATTGAGATTTGTTTGATACGGAGAAGCCCAGAAGGAATTGATGAAATAAATCAAAAGGACGCCAGAACTAGCAAAGACGGGATAATTTGAGTCTGGACTGATGACTAAGAGGAAAGTGGACCAAACACTAGAATTAGTAACCAAGGGGGGGCCATTACGTTTGTATTCAATTTGTATTTGAGAATTATTATTTATTAATCTAGGTATCACATCAAAAGCAGTTAATTTGTCCAAAGTACAGTTTCCTCTATCACCATCATAAGTTGATAATCCTGCAATTCGATGGTTAAATAATTCGTCTTCACTGATTCCTACAGGTACAAGGTCAAATATTTTCGACGGTTGTGATAATGAAAGAGCAGTCTGATAAGAACCAAAATATCCAGTTTTCCGTTGTATTTCATCTGTAATATTATCAGGATATCGCTGGAAACCATTGAATGATCCAGATGTGATGGAAGAAGGCGATGAAAACGATGTAATAAGGACATTATAAGAAGATTGTATATAACCAGCGGGATAATGAACAATCGCTAAAGGATCATTGTGTTCCACGTAGTAATAAAGGGACAAATATTGTCTGACATCCGTCAAAAGACTTCTTCCGTTTACATTAAAGCCGTTTGTTATAGTGTTCGGAGTTACTGAAAAAAATCCGTTTACTGGATCTGATCCATTTACCTGATATGATGAAAACAACCATTTTTCTGTTGAAATAGTATTATTCCATAAACCTAAAGATACGAAACATGGGAAAAAGATATTTGTATTTCCTGCTGATCCATTCCATTTGACAGCATTCGGAACCTGCAATTTGTTTATATTGGAAAAAGGGATAGATTCACCATACCATTTCGATGTAGAGGTACCATTATTTAATTGAAAGAAAAAATCCTGATAACAAGATGTCTCGATATTTGGAGCGATGGGTTGTTGTAAACGTACGGTATTCAAATTTTCAACCACGATCGTGTTTATATAAATAGGTAAAATACTAGCAGGTTCTATTTTTTTATATATAAATTGTTTGGATTTAGTATCATAAGAGAAGACACACGGATTTACGATTGTAGGATATAATTGTAAAAATATGTCAGTTTTAGGTATTGAGGTTGGACTAAAAAATGTTCCAGCGGATGATAATTTCATATTATCAGTAGCATTATACAAAGTGAATTGGATTTTAGAATCATACAGATAAATATAAAGGGGAGCAGATATATCTGGGATATCACCACTGAATGAAAGCACAAATTTATAATACACATCCACGATTGAATTTGGATTAGAGGATTTGGATTTATTTTTACATAAAAATGTTAGAATGTAAGGACGATATATGGACGGATCAATAGATGATTCTAGTTCTGGATTTACTATATCATACATTCCTTCAATAGTTGTTATGGAAGATGGTGGAGTCTTTCCATTCATGAATGAATAATCTTGATCAACACCCAACAGTTGCCAACAAATTGTTTCATTAGAAAAATAATAGAGCCAAGGAATATCGGTGTTCAGTTTTATATTATTTCCTCGAGGAATATTGGTTGGTTGTCCTCTCACATAAGCCGTTTGTACACCAAAAGAAGGATCATCTGGTGAAATGTCTTTGATAAACTTACCATTCGAATCTGTTGCTTTGATTCCCGTAACTTGGAGAAATTTAAAATCGGCACCCGTTTTTACATCTATTTCAAAAAACAATGACTTTTCAGAATATGGAAAAACTAGGTTCGCATTTGGTTCTGGAATGGACATATTTTATTTGTGTGAATATATATTTTTTTTTATAAATAAATGAAACTAGATTTGAAAAAAGACCGATGGGAAAATCGATATAAGTGTGCATCGATTTCGAGTGTATCGTATCAATTTCATACAGCCATTGTTCAAAATGATGTACCTTTTGATATAGTTATTGAATTCATTGACACGAATGCATATCGTCTCCATTATTTATGTGGGTCTGATATTTATGAACAAATCGGTCTCGCCTTTCAAGATAAATGTGATTATACCATTGTAGCCTCAGGTGTGAATAAAAAGATTCAATCGAAGTTGCATGCCATTCATGTAGACAGTGACCGTAAAGTTACAAAATTCCTCATGATCCTTCAGGATTTTGGTGAACAATCGCCAGGCGATCCAACACGTATTTATCAACTTACCTATGAAATGATAAAATGATAATACTTTTGTAAAAAACTTTAAAGCGGTTACAACTCTGCGCCGATATACACGGCGACGATTGATTATAATAATAATGAAGATTACGATTTGAGACAAGAGGTGGAATTTAACTACTGGATATTCGGACGGGTTTTCCACGTAAAATCATTCTTTTTTATCAGAGGAATGATAATAAGATGTTATCATTCTTTTCGGGAACGGTGATTGGAAATATTTGTATTGGTATGTTCGACAAAATAATCGTATAACCAATCCTCTTCTTAATGCAGCGAGTATTCAAAGTATCGTGAAAAGTAACCAAAAAAAATGACTAAGACGTTATGACCAGAGTTGTAACCGCTTTAAAGTATTAATGTACATGGTTTAAAGAAATATTATGAGAAAAAGCTTTCATTTGATTTAAAGATATATCATGTCTTTAAACCACTCACTTAAAATATTGGTTACAACCCTAGTTACAACTGTATTGATAACGAGTTCTTCATTATAACAAGAAAAGAGGGAAGCGTCTACGATTAATGGATATCTTGTACAAGAGTTGTGTGCATTCAAGTAATCTCGCATGGAGTTCCTGACTCTCTTTGATAAGATCCGCTTCGTGTTTATTGAGATGATCATTCATTATGGATGCATTCACACGTGTGTCACACACTGGACAATTGACAAGACGTTGAGGACAGATGGATGCGAGATGCTCTTCCGTCTTATCGATATGAACATATTCATTACACGAGATGCATTTATAATATTCATGAACATCTATCTGATGCTGATCAAAGTCATGGATAGAGATGTATGTCATGCAGATGGAACACATACGGTGATACGGACATGAATGATAATGAAACCAGAAATCGCGACGTTGCAATGACACTCCGCATTCACAGTCCATGTAAAAGCATGGACACATGGTCTGTAAATGATTGGCGATACGGATTTGTGTACCCCTGAATCGTTTACAATATGGACACTTATAGTTCCTCCGATTATCAAAGGACATGAGCATGAAGTCCTTGCGGTATGCATTTGCGATTCTGAGATTATGGATTGCACATGATGCATCACAAAAAATGCATTTCTTGAAAAAATCTCGTAGTGTCGATGATCGATCTAATTGCAAGAACGAGTGTGCACAGACTAGACAGATGCGTGTCAGTGTATTGCAATGGACGGAATCTTTCTGAAAACACGAAAAACAACATAGTTCGACAGGAATAAATACGCTGTCTTGACAAATTATACATCGATCATCACCCCCCATGTTCTCACTTTTATTATGCTAACAATTTAAATTATAGAAAAACCATAAACACCGCGTTCGTAACCATTTCCAAAGTATGTATGGATTTATTTATGTAAATAATTCCATACATACTTTGGAAATGGTTACGAACAAAGACATTTTTCATAATCAGAGTTGTAACGACATTAATGTTATTTTGAATTTGGCTTAAAGAAATGAATTATCTTTAAATCATTGCAATGATTACATTAATGTAATTACAACTATGTTCATAATACTTCTTTCACACTCGTATTTAAATAAATACTCATGTCTTTAAATAGATTTCGAAAATTGCTACGAGCTGGTGAATGGTTGAAAGAATGAAGAGAAATTCTGTAAATATTTTTAGAAAAAGCTTTAAAGCGGTTACATTTTTTGTCCAAAACTTGAAAGGCGTTACCATTCGGATGGAAAATGTTCAAAGGTGCAATATTTTTTTTTTCCTCATAATGATAAGATATGACCACCACGCTTTATAATCTGTCACAATATGCGGGAAACACAGGTCCGTCACCACCGGTCTATGTCGAATTTCCCTCCGGATCTAATTACTATTCCTCTGTATCATCTGGACAAACGGTCCTCTATTTCAATCATGTGCAATCCATGACAAATCTCTTCATGAATGTTTGTAATCTCACCGGTAATGTCAATATCAATGGTTCAAACGGCATCATGTATATCGGATGTTCGTGTCCGAATAGTATCCAGATAGACGTCACCACACCCCCTCTTCTCATGGTCCCATCTGAAGATTCTCTGTTACTACATCTGAGACCATCCAATTCATCCCTCTTCCAGTCCATATTTGATTTTTATTCTTCTTCTGCTGCAACAGGACCGAACTACCCCCCTGTTTCTATTTACGAGGGCGTATTCTGTAAACCCGATGAAACACTTGTTGGTTTCAACGGCGTTTCTATCGATAACATCAACACATTAGCGATGATTTATGATACAGAGACCGATCTTGTTACGAATATCACCAGTGTATCGATCGATCACGCGGAGCTCACCTATTTTTCAAACACTCTTGAAGAAATCATCACCAATGAGATCACACCAACGATCGAACAACCACAACTCGTCTTCAGATCGACGAAACGATGTACGACATCGCCATTAGCGGTTGGTGTTCAATTCCAGTCGATCGTGTACACACCGGGTACGATACATTTGGAGAATGTATATCTGTACAACCCTGGATGCACGGGCGCACCATCTTGTGTCACAAACACAACGTCTGTACCGACAGTGGGACCGGGTGTGCTCACAATTACAGGAATTTCTGGTGTCACTGGTGCATCGTCTCCGTGTTGTACATGTCCCGAGTATGTCGCCTGTACATCGTTTGATCTATCATATGCTGAGACTTTCTCGTACTCCGCCGAGTCATGTGATCTTTCTCTCACGTCATCTCCGGATATCAGTATTTCAGGAATGTATTGTGAGGGAGAGAATGAAAATTATGTCATTGTCTCTCAGTATATTGTCATGTCTGTAAAACAAAATGACGATCCAGATGTTTACTACACATTCTCCAGTTGTTACCCATCAAATCCCTAATTCACAAGACAATATGACAACACCTTTAAAGTATTTATTTATGACTTAAATAAATCAATCACTTCTTTAAGTCGTGATCGTAACTGATGAGGAGAAAACGATACGCGACACCGTAGAAGAAAAAAAAATTATTTATTTATGCTGCAAATAAAAGAAGATGGCCGGTACGACGACATTCGATATCACAAAGGAATGCACGACCCGTTTATACAAGAAGGAATTTTTACTGGATACATGCAAGAAGCTCAATCTGGAATGCAAGAAAACATCCACTAATATCGATCTCTGTAATCAGATCAAGAAAAAGTTAACAAGCGGTGCTTCACCACCTGCACAACGACAACAAAAATACACGGTTGTCGATGATGTCAAAATCAAGATGGGTAAAAAGATCATTGATTTTTCACGATACAAAGATGGAACATTCTACCGTCTCATTCCCAAGAATGTTTTTATCCAGATTCTCGCTTTCACGAAAGCACCGCCTCTACAAAAAGACAAACCCACGAAAAAAGATTACGCACAAGCTATCTACAATCATCTCGCAAAGAAACAAAAGACTCTTCCTGTCACTACCATTAAAAAAGTATCGCTTGTTGTGAATATCGGTGATAAGAAACTGGATTTCAAGAAATGGGATAAAGCGTCGTTCTATAATCCCATTAAAAAAGATGTTTTCTTGACGATCGCAAAAGACCTGAAACTCGTGATTGATAGTGGACGTAAAAAGAAGGATATTGTTCAAATGATCTATCATAAACTGCGACAAGGACAAAATACAGCAGCAGTCCAAGCACCACCACCACCTCCTCCTCCTGCTCCTGTGCGAGCTCCATCACCGGGTGTCGTACAAACCAAACAATCGGAACCCCCTTCCAAATCTCCTCCTAAGACAACCACCAAAATGTCCATCTCTGAAATACGTCAAGCTGTCCGTCAATGTCTGTCTCTCTGATTCATAATCACTTGAACACATTTTTTAAATGATGATTTCTTTAAATATACAGAATTGTAACATATTACTGGAAATCATTTATGAGAATGGTTGTGAACCAGATGTGTTTCGTTTGTTATATTATCTGTATTTCTGGAAATGGTATAATTATTCTTAACCCGTTTTTCCTATATTCTTTTAATTTTTCAATGATTTCTTTACAAAAATTCCAAGAGAGCAATAGAACATAATCGACATGTTGCAATTCCATGATATGAAAGGAATGAATCGGGATATTTAATCCTGGAGTATAAAAATTCTGTTTATATATATTATCATCAATTATATAATGTATGATGTTCTTTGTAATTCGGAATTGATATAAGAAAGTCGTTGATTTTGCGGATGCACCGTATCCAACAATCGTCTTACCTTCTGACTTGAAAGCGTTTAATATACTACTTAGATCTCTACCCGTTCGAATGATGTTATTTTTCCAGGTACAGAGTACATTTGTATGAAATAATTGTATTTCTTGTTCCTTTTGCAATGCATCGTGTACATTTTTTTGAATGGGTATGAGATTATTTCGTTTACAAAAATGGAACTGTATCGATCCACCTTGTATAGTATTGCAATCGACATTGATTAATTCCAAATTCTTTGAAATTGCAAAAGGAATCATCGCCGTAACTGTATGATAATCGATATGCTCATGATAGATCGTATCAAAAGCGTTATTTTTAAAAACCTCATAAAAGTACCCTACTTCCATTATAAAAATTCCATCTTCATCTAATAATTGAAACACTGTTTCAAAAACATCATGGATATCTTCAATATGCGCACAACAATGAAATGCAAATATCAATTTAAACGGTTCATATTTTTCTTGAAGCAATCTACATATTTTTGATCCGAAGAAATCACACAGAATTGGAAGATTGTGTCTTTTACTGATATTTTTGGCGGGATCTACACCTACCGTATTTATAAAATGATGGTTTAATAAATGACGAATACACACTCCATCATTCGCCCCTATTTCTAATATAAAATCTTCTTTATTTATATTATACATTTGAGTAAAATGCAAGCATGAATTCTGAAGATGATGAACCATCGTTTGCGTCGTAGATGAAACATAAAAATAATGTGAATATTGAAAATCAGGATCAATAATTTGAACGAGTTGGATGTGAAAACAATTATTACAAATGGCGACGTCCAAAGGAATAACTTCTTGGATTTGTGGTTGCTTAACAAAATGATTTGCTGGAGGAGTTGGATTTAATTGAAAAAATATATAGAGATTATGACTTTTACATAATCTGCACTGTTCTCGATTCGACCATTTTTTCTTGCTCAATAAATCATTAGAAAGATTGCATTCCATGTTTTTTACATATTTCGTAACATACTCTTTCAAAGCTGATCGCCAATCTCTTAACTTATTATATGCATGTATGGATACTAACATTTCAGTATTACTCCTTTTGGGTCCTGAATTCGGTATTTTTTCAGCGGGCCATGCAATAATTTGGTCAGTTGATTTATTTAATAATGACGCAATTTCAGTTGCTATATCATAACCACTGGCGTACTCTGAATTTATCACATGGTGTATCCCATATTTTTTATTTTCAATTAAATATTTTAATTGTTCAATAAAATCATACACATAGGTTGGAGAACCATAGAAATCATCTGAAGCATGAACTACCTGATTTGCTAATAGATTCATAATTGTATTTTCAACAAATTTATAATGAGTTTTTTGATGGCCTCCAAATAACCAACCTGTACGCGCGATAATTGTTTTGTCGTAAGTAAGAGCCAGTTCTTCAGACGTTGATTTGGTACATCCATATATACAGTTAGGAGTTTTTACACACTTTTCATCAAATATAGAATTTCCATTGCATGATGAAAATACCGCACCTGTAGATACTAAAATAAATGGAACATCTTTTTCACGAGCGATCTTTATCAGGTTATTCGTTCCTTCGATATTCACATGAATCGACTTTTTAGGATCATTTTCTGAATCACGAAGATTTAGAGCAGCTAAATGTAAAATACAGGAAATATTTTTCATATTATTATCTATATATCTCTTCATGGTATGATAGTCAGTAATATCAACTTCCTTAGAAGTTGGTCTCATTCCAAAATGTAATCTGGAACCAATCATTCCACTCCCACCTGTAACAAATATTGAATCAGCAATCTCTTTGGGAAAGAATGATAAATGATAGATCTTAAATAATAAACGTTTACAAATCACAAGATCAATACTATGTCGATCAGCATTTGAAGTTTTGATCCGATAATGATCTTTGTTTTCTATTATGGCTTGATCAATTCTTTCATCAATACGTGATATTTCATTTTCTGAACGGATATCTTCAAAAAAACAAATCCGGTTTTGAATCATAGCAACACCAAGATATCCATGAATCAACTCACCCATGGCTTTATCATCAACGACATGGTGATTGATTTTATCGAGATTATCTAAAAATAACCGAAAAACATCGTAACTTATAATTGTATCTGATCCAGATAAATAATAACCATTCTGAGTATAACATGGTAAAGGTCCGTCTCCACAATAACAATGTAAATCAGGAAGATCGCCTAAATGAATAAGTAATTTATCAAAATCCCAAAACGTAGATAAATTGGTTCGTACAAAATAATCACTAGAATAATCTTCATCAATCGTTTTCATGGCTTCTATCGTTTTCCCAATACGAACATCACTTATTTCTCCGATACTACTATAAACCAGATCACATTCAGGATCAAAATCCTCAATATCATGATCTATTTTTCCGTACACAAAAAAGACTCTTATATTTGGATTCATATTTTTGTATCGATTCCAGATGCGTTTATGCATTTCATAAATAACATTATTATTCGATGCAATCACTAAAATAATACAACGGAAATGTCGTTTCATTTATTCTTTGTTAAAAATAATAAAAATTCCTCTTGTAACCAAAATCACAAAACTTTAATAGTGATTTAAAGAATTATCATTTATCTTTAAACCAAATGAAAACAAGTTTTGTAGCGGTTACAAGCATGTTTTTGATCGATCGAAGCATCTTTTCTTATCTTATCAAGCAGAATATTATTTTTTTTTATCAATCAGTATAAACAAATAAATGAAACTCCAGGACCAGATTCTGCAGAAACAATCATGCGATGCTGCGTACTTCCCGAATCCACAATGGATCTATGCTTCACCGACAGATATAAATGAATTCCCTTACCGTCGGTTCTATCGTGGACGAATCGATGATGCAAATCCAACTGTCTATGCAAGAACGGCGGGGTATGCACCATTATCACCTGTGCTGAAAGAACCACCACCTGCAATCGTGAAAGCCGATCCCCAGACCTGTTTCCAGAATGCATGCAGCACGGTGCTTCCATGTTATCGTCCATCCTCTAGTATTTTCATCAGTCCCTAATTTTTGTTTTTTTCCTTATTCAATCAAATAAAAATATGTCGCGTCGTCGTACGAGTGGACGTTTTGAAACATGGATAACAAAACATCAGAAAGAATTACATGACACGGAATACGCAATCATGGGACTCGATATAGTTGCTAATGTGTTTCTACCAGAGACGATTATGATAAAGGCTACCGAGATGATGTCAAAACAAATTCTTAGTCGGAGAATTCGCGGTGGTCTCCATTTCTTACAAAACTTTTCTATGGATCTGTCTTCTGCACAAGGTATGTATCAGGGAATCACTTCCAATAACAAAATGGAAGCCTCATTCAGTGCTGCTAATATCGCCGCATCTGTTTTCAATGTTTTTCCAAGATCTTCTGAAATACATTTGAAAAGAATCGGTAAACTATACGGAAAGGATAGCTCAAATAATTCACTTTCTGAACAATTCATAGCATCTTCACAACGTCATATGAATATTATAGGTGATCCTTTATATGGTGTTGATGACACACAACGTCAGACATGGCTTTTCAAAGTTGGTCATGGGTTCATTAAAGGTGGAATTATAGCAGGTATAGCTGCATCAGCCTCTGCGTTCATCATAGGTGAAATAGATAAAAATTCCGGTAATCAACAGCAAGGCGACGAGTTGATGATGCTGGGTGAGATGGGTATGGTTTCCAGTGCGTTTGCAGCAACAAGTGTAAACTGGAAGGCTTTCAATAAGACGAAACGAGATAGAGAAGCCTTTTTTAAACAATACGAAAATTTGGAGAAGAGTACTGGGTCTTCCTGGACCAGAGCACGTTTCAGTCCTCGTTTACCTTTAGTACATACACGAACAGCAGAGACTGTTGAATTCAGAGAATCATATGAAAGTTTCGCAGTAGGAGGAGATTCTTTTCAAAATTCAAATGAATTTACGGATCCTTATGATATTTCATCGTCGTAATATATCATTTTGTTTTTTTCTTTAAATCTCACAATATAAAAAAAAAGAAATGATACCGTACAATGACATTGATAAGATCAAGACACGATTACGTGAATGTGGTCTATCAACGGATGATGAAATGGTAGAGATCATGCGACAAGAAATTCTAAAAATACCTTCATGTGAAAAACGATCTCATAAAGCTCCTCATCATTACCAATCACGCATCGTCGATTTCATGATGCATCATCGTGGTATCATTGTGTATCACAAGGTCGGTTCTGGAAAAACAATGACCGCCATCATTGTCAGTCAGTGCTATCTAGACAAATTTCCGCATCATAAAGTCATCGTGATCACACCCGCAGGATTACTCGATAATTTCCGTAAAGAAATGAAGACGTCGTACAAATCCATTCTTCATCTAGAAAAATACTCCTTTTATTCGTATGAAAAATTCTGTTCCAAGAAACCGAACTGTCGTAATGCTCTGGTTATTATTGATGAAGGTCATAATCTACGCAGACTGTACCACCGTTCATCCGCAAAAAAGGCTACGGGTGTCATGAACGGGATCATCACCAAACACGTCGAGGAAGCGGACAAAGTACTCATTCTGACAGGGACACCATTGTACAACTCCAAGAATGACGTGATTGCATTATACAACATGATCCGAAATCCGAATGATGAACCGTACATGAAGAAAAATTTTGAGTACGATAAATTACGGTGTCGTATTTCCTTTTTTGATTCCAAACACAGCACCGAGTTCCCTAAACGTGTCGATCATCGTATTGTGGTCGAGATGAGCGATTCCTTCCACATGAAATACCTGCGATTATTGGATGATGTACAAAAAGACGGAGAGTCCAGAAACGCATTGACCAGGATCCTGTACGGAGATCGGGACCTCGCGGTCTTTCATAACGCCATACGTCGTGGTGTCAATAATCTAGAGACAGAAAACAGTAATAAGATCCAATGGGTCATTCATAAGATCGAAGAGGGTCCGTACCCGATAATCGTGTTTTCGCATTTTCTGGATGCAGGTAATCGGATCATCGCATCGCTTCTGAAGAAAAAAAAGATCTCGTTTGCATTCATCGATGGATCAGTGACAATGAATGATCGCACAAAGATCGTGCGTGATTACAATAAAGGGAAAATGAAGGTATTACTCATTTCAAAAGCGGGTGGTGAAGGTCTCGATCTGAAAAACACGAGGAGTGTCATTATTCTGGAACCCTCATGGAATGAATCGACACTCGAACAAGTCATCGGACGAGCTGTACGATTCCGTAGTCATTCCGATCTACCAGTTGAAGAACGCCGTGTCGATGTCTACCATCTCAGTCATAATACTCCCACTGATAAAAATTATATAGCTGATTTAAAGAAATGGATGAGAAATAAGGAGGTATCGTTTTCGGATGTGGAAGCAAGACCCAAGTGTTTCAATATAAATACGATATCAATTGATTTCTATTTGATGTGTTATATCCATAAAAAACAACAAGAACTGGATAAATACAATAAACGTCTTGTCGAATTATCGATTGAACGGAATTATTGTTCATGAATAACATTGTGGGATACATTTTTGACAGAAAGCATCAGGAAAAACGACGGGGATATCACCACCACATTCTGAACGACATTTGGTGCACGAGACTCTGAGAGATCGATGATGTTCCTCACATTCAACAGACCAACCATGAGCACTAGGTGGATTTTTAGGTGTACAGAACATGAATTGTTTATTATCGATTGTGACATTATAATGTCTCGCATCAATTCGATCAATATCGATTTCAATCTTGGCGTTAGTACATATGAAAAGGAGACATAGCAACGACAATGGATTATACATTCTTTTTTTATTTTCCCATAAAAATAAAAAACTCCATCGATCAATTTATTATAGATAGATTGAATTGTGTAAATTGTTGACATGTCATGAATCGGAATGATAGAATATCATCCACCGTGAGATTCATTATCGTGAATTGGGGTAATCGCCAGACTCGTGATGGTTTCATGAGATTGATTTCATAGTCTTGATAGTGTGGGTAATAATGATCCATACCGTATTCTTTCAACGATGTCATGAATCGTGGAGCGATCATGTATTTTGTCCCTTTCTTCTTTCCATTCACGACTTCTTTTTTTTGGAGGAACACGGGCTTGATTTTATGAATAGACCACCACGCCGGATCCGATTTTATGTTTTTCAATAGGAAAAAGCTCTGATGATTATTACCATACATTGGCGGTCGCTGTCCACTTGGTAATCGTGGAACTCCAAAATTACGGATGCACATATCCAATTCTTCCTGACCATTCAGTGGTTCAGGGATAGATCCATCCATCGATCGGACGAGACGAAAACACTGAAATTGTCGATAGGAATCTTTTTTTTGTTTCACTGGTGTGACGAGATGCTGGATCCGTTGGAAAAACACGATTGCATGTCCCGATGGGACATTTATGATTGTCACATCTCGTGTAAGTGTTTCACGGGTATCAAATCCCGATTCGGTTGGTCCTTTTGTCATAAGGATCTCATCCTGATGCGATCCCAGAACACAAGAAAAACGTTGTATCTGACCATCTGAATCAAGATTGACCCATCCACCAAAACAGTAATCGGAAGGACGAGGAGTGTAGGCGGTCATATGTACAGTCGTTCCATTTTTTTTCGTGATTTCAATGGTCTTGTCCGTCATCATCGCAGTCTGAGGATTGAGATCACGATGGACAGACTCGGCGCTTGTGGATGAATGCATCGGACGACAGCACATGCGATCAAATAGACGCTGGAGATACCAATCATCAGCGTCACCGAGTCTGTGAACCACAGACTGGAAAAAACGAGTCATCGGTTCCGCCGTAAAGAGTCGAAATGATCGTGCGTATCCATTATGGAAACTGGCTGGATTTCCATAAGCACCGAATCCACCGACAACATAGGGGAAGTCTGATTCCGATAGAAACTCTGGGAATTGTTCACTGGCTTTCTTGAAAGCCTCACGGAAAAGAGTTGTCTCTTCCAACGTCAGTAATGGAAGGACAACCACACCATCACGGAGAATCGTGTCCGCGTATTGATCCATCTGTGATTATGTATTCCACACAAAGATAGACATTATCAGAACTCTGTACACAATAAATTTGTCCATTTATTTAAATCATTTCAAGAAAGTATTGAAGATTCGTACAGGCTGTATGTTATGTTTTGTGAGTAAAAAACGATAAAAACATCAATTTTTCGTGGATAAAATTGATACTCACGACTATATTACAATTCATTACATGTGAACCATCAATAATGAGACCAGATACTGTGAAAAATTTGAGCATTGACCAAATGTATAATATATGTATATGATGTGATCGTGTGGTGGTGACAGAAATGCGGTGTCCGGAATTTCCATGGGAGTTATGGTTGATGATCTTAGATTTCATACGTCCATATGAGCGTCTCCGATTCCTTGCAATCATGGATGATCACGACCATTCCGAAAAACTGATGACTGTAAATCATGTACACATTACAAAAGACAATGTATTATCATTATATGGACACCATGATGTTTCATCTAATGATACAATGGATGCATTCATTTGGGATTGGTTTATTCATTCGGAGACAGACGATTATTTGTGGATAGAGAATATGGATCACAAAATTTATCGTAATGTAGAAAGACATTTTACGGAAGAATGGACGATTTATACTGGGTGTTTACACGCGGGAGAATATTATTTACATCCAGATTTTCCGACGTACGAGTCTCATTTTGTGGATGATGTTCTTGGAATGGTGTTCGGACGTTTTGATCGGGTGCTCGAATATGGGTATGGTGATTATGATTATTACTGATCATCATACAGAGAATCATGTTTTTCATATCGAGATTACCAAAAGAGATCCAGATTCTGATCTGGACATTCGATCCAACTTATCGTGATATTTTCAGTACAAGCGTCGTTCCTAATATCGACACGATAAAATCAAGACGTCTGGCGTCACAATATTTTAATGGACCGAGCAGGGATTTTACGAGAACATCGTTCCGTTTCTATCAGAATGAGAGGTGGTACACCGCACACTTCCAAGAAATCGAATACAATGATCTTTTTCTCATGTCACTATGGGATGAAAAACATGGATCAAGAGCCGTTCACTATCATCGACTCTACGTGTAATTTTTACAATTTTTTATTTCTTTAAGCCATTTCTATTAACAGTTTTAAACCATTTAAGTACAAAAAGAACGAGGTGGTTTAAAGATAAGGATTAATTTTAATCATGAGTTCGAAACGTTCTTTACATTCTTGCATACCACGATTTCCTGGACGGAAAGCGACTTCTTGACGTATTTCACGCATGATACGGTAGCGACGAAACCATCGTTGTATACGACGAACGATATGATGACCATCAACGACACCTTCTACAAAAATACGGAATTCGATTTCAGGTTCTGAGAAGATGCGCCATATTTCCTGGTATTGGGAAATCATCCGACTCGGTCTCAAAATGAGAATGGGGGGTTCAGTGATTCCTTTCATTGGACGAGAATGTGCATACGCGATGACTCGTCGGTACCATTTATAGATACAGTGACGGTATGGATGGATGCGACGCCAATTCGTTTTGAGATCAAATGATGATATATAGAATCGATCGGATGAATAATTACGGTGTTGACGATAAACGGGTTGTACAGCATTCAACCATGTTTCACGGAATCCGTCGGTATTGATTAAGCGAGATGTTTTCAGATCTTTATAAATGAAATGAGAAGAAGGTGGGATGGTATCACCATCATCAGAGAACCATGTTGGACTGAACTGGATGAATCCAACTAATTCCATTTTGATATTATTTTACTATCTGATAAAAACAATGATTTCATTTTTTATTATGGTTGGTTGTATTCAGAAAACGATAATGCACACGACTCAATCGTTTCATGGTACGCAACTCGTTTCTTTTCTCTTGATCAGAAAAGAAAAGACGTTTTTCGACATGAAATGTCTCTGAAAACGGTTCCATATGCAGAATTAATGTGGCGATAGTATACCAATGATCAGTCGCCTCATGACGCATCATTTCCATGACTCTGCTTCGTGAAATCCATCGTTGTCCATCGATGATAATGAGTACGGGATGATCTTCCACAATCTGGAAAACCGGATCGTGTTCGATCAAAACATCACCATCTTTTGAAAAAAAATATCGGATGATTTGTTCACGTTGGAAATCCATCTGATCGTCTGTCGGATTTTCCTTCTTCGATAACTGACACTTCATGCAGATCACCTTGTACGACATATCGCCACCACAAAATCTCCTGAAAAATAAGATAAAGCACCCATAAAGCAATGACTACAATAATGAGGATTGTCGATGGAAAGAAAAAGAGTGTAATTTCAATCGCAAGAATCGTGAACAATGAGAGTAAAAGAAACATAACGCTCAATAATTTACAACGTGACATTTATATAATATACATTGATTTAAGGATTAGGATGATGGAGATGCATCATTTTTATGATTTGTTATAAGCGACCCGAAAAAAGAATGTGATTGTATGTTTTCCATAAAAACCGACTGCTTTGGCGACTGTGTATAGTTGTCCTGGAATATATATACCAGGCCGTGTAGTCCAACCATAAGTCCATGTATTGGCTTGTACGAATTCGGTACGACTCCCGAAATTTTCAAAAACATCATAATGACTGACTGTCGGTTGATCATCATGAAAAAAGACTTTTAGTGTGAGAAACTCATTGACTGGATATAAAGTTTGTGGATACGGTTGAGGATCTCCTGTATTCTGTCGAGTAACCTTCATATCAGAAATCGTACCTCCACGTGAAACACCGCCGATCATGATAGCACTCGGACTAACAACCGTCTTATCGACAACCACAATCCCGTCCGTCCGTACTACAGTCAGGATACGGGTATAACCCGGATAAGGAGATGTACTTATAAACTCTTCTGCTGATGTATTAAGAAAAGTATAGAATTGTTTTTGTAATTCAGGTGTGAAGATCGGTGCGTCTGCAATTTTTTCTAATGTCGGATACACATTTTCAATAAATGCATCTAATTCTTGTGCAATATTCCAGAAACTGAATGGCGTGTAAGGAATCAAAGTTTTTGGTGGACAGGATGGTCGCAATGATGGTGTGGATGAGGACGTCATTTTATGAATCACTTATAAAAAAAAAAAGATATTTATCACGTCGCTTAAATCAATATTGTTATCCAAAACTTTAAGTTATCATGGTTGTAACCGCTTTAAAGAATACTTGAAGATGATTTAAAGATATGATCATATTTTTAAATCACTATTGAAGGTTTATGATTTCGGTTACAATCATAAAAATCATGTGTCAAAACTATGAGATTGACGACTAAGATTTTTCATGTGTTGACACAATTCGTGCACACACGTCTGAATAGTGGGTGGATGAAATCGAATTGGTCTGGAAACGCGATATTCCATACGGAAAACAGAATCGTGATATGTACACGTGCGTACCCGTTCAGCAAAATCGGGTAATGAATGATACACTGTCGTAGAACCGTGTACCTACGATCCTGTTTAATGGGTGTCTTGATTTTTTAGGATACATTTCAATCACAAAATAATCATCATTCTGAAACACAAAATCTAACATCAGTCTCCATCGATACAATGGATCTCGGTTATAATAGAATTCAAGATAACGTCCTTGTTCAATACCAGATGGACATTTACGGATTTGACGGTAATACGCGTCATGTACATGGATGGGTGGGAAAACAGGACATGAGATAAGCCCAATCCGTCCCCATAATGGTAAGAACTGGCGGATGTAATTTCGGATATCATCCGGTAACTTGTGATACAATAGCATTTCTTAACTATCCAAAGATCAGATACTTAAATACTGAACATTATTAGAAGATACGGATGATTTGGTCAACGGGTTTTCTACAGATGGGACACGAGGAAATGATCAATTCATTATTCTCATGATGGTCATGACACTGTTGACACGAAATCATGTGGGCGCAATTCCCATGTACATACGCCATGACCGGTAAACGATCGAGACATAAGAGACACTTCTCACGTGAACATTCTGGTTGTTCAATCTGAGTATATTTCATTTTCTGATCTTCCGACAAAAACGAAGGGTAGCCCATGACACTCAGATTCTTATCCTGAAACAAAACAAAATAATCGCTTCCGTAGATGAACCAAACCATCACCTGATTCATATCT
>Ga0214923_10001540_pt1 | contig 32632 bp, 36 predicted proteins | sample LL1510_MetaG_FD_177993 | JGI IMG/M metagenome (GOLD analysis project Ga0214923, IMG submission 177993) | Freshwater microbial communities from Lake Lanier, Atlanta, Georgia, United States - LL-1510 | ecosystem: Environmental > Aquatic > Freshwater > Lake | place: USA: Georgia | collected...
CTAAACAGTTAGTGGCCACATAAAGAAAGTTTCTTTCAATTAGACTTTTAAAGAATAATGTTGTTAAACCGGCATAGACAAATATCATAAGGTCTACACTAGGTAGTTTGTCATTTTGTGCCATTAAGACTGCAAATAAGGTAGGTATACTGGCAAAGTGCAGAAGAACTATTGTAAGCCAGCCTAATGTATGGGCGCTAATACGTCCTAAATGATTACGCAGAAACTCCCATATATTTACAGGAATATGTGCTACAAAGCTACCTGTAGATGATAGTGCTTTTTCAAATTTATTTATAGAAGATGTGTCGGCCAATTTTAGCTACCCTTTCTCGTTTCCAACCCGGATTAATGTAGTCTGCATGGAAATACAGTGCATGAGTAAGACTAGGAAGTCTAAAACCTTCTAGTAATACTTTTTTCGCCACTTCCAAACTTTCCTCGTATAGATCAGGATGCTTTGGTTTAAAATTTACATTTCTATCACATACCCAACTAAATTGGCATAAAACTTTATCATATACAAAATTCTTTTGATATATTACCTTGCAAATATCTCCAGGAAATTTTCCATCACTATTGGCACGGTTAAGAGTTACTTGAGCAACCGCCACCTTACCTTCAAATGGTTCAGATCCTGCTTCGTGATATATATTCTTGGCAAGGCAACCTAACTGCCTTTCTCTCATTTCAGCTGTGATTTTAGATGCTTCTAAGTTTTCTACTGATCCTATTCTATGTTTTACTGCCCATGACAACATACTAATAGAAAAGTATAAACCAATCATCATCATAAGAACACCTAGAACATTAGCAACCTTTGTTTTGGTGCTCTTTCCTGCACGTTCCCTATCTAGCGTAATTTCAGTCATTTCTGACCTCCTTTCTCGTTAGCGGTAAGAATAATTATGCGGTATTTTATATTTTAGCTGGAAATAGAGTAAAAATCAATCTTTTTGGCTTTATTTTTTTCCTATAATCATAAATCTTGAAAATGACCAATCAGGATAGGTAAAATCTAGTTGTCCTATGTAATTTATTGATCTCAAAGGATATAAGGTTTGAAAGTGTTCTAATGATTCAGAATGAACAAAATGGTCATCATGTTTCATGTTGTTACCTTGAATGATTACCCTTTTTCCTGTTTTGATTCTTTCAAACCATTCTAAATCTTTAAAATGTTCACTACTTGTATTAATTATAAGATCAGCATCAGAGTCTAATGTGGAGCAATCTAAGGTATGAGCTTTAAACATCCAATTCTGGATAACCCAATTTTCATTTAACATGTCGGCTATAGGTTTACATAATGGATCAATATCATAACTAAAAATCTTTTTGACTTTAAATTTACCTCTAGACAATAATAGGAATGCTGTTAACCCATACCAACCTCCATAAATGGCTGTAAGGTCGCTTTTCCATTTTAAATTCTCTAATTCTTCACAAAGCCATAATTTACTAGATATTTGCCCGCTACTAAAGGCATCCTTATCAATCATTCTGCTAAACTTTTATAAAATTTTTTAAGTTCAGGAAAAACCTTAACAAACTTAAGATCACGTCTTTGATCATATTGGCTAAAAAAAGTATAAAAATTTCTTCTGGCCGTTTCTAACCTATGTAAATCTGAAGCGCCTTCTTTAAATATTTTGTAATTTCTTTCTAATTTGGCAATCTCAAAATCATAAAATCCTATAAAGTTTTCTATGTTAGCATTTGTTTTCATAAAATCTAACGCTTCAATAAAATATTTTTCAAAAGAAATTGGTAATACATGAATAGACTGCCACTCTGGGTTTCTTAACAATGGGATGTCAAACCAAACTCTTTGTTTAGGCTCAATAACATGATCAGGATGTGGATAATAAGGATCATTAATAGGAATAGTTTTTACACCCTGTATTAGCTTACTATTTTTCTTTCTTAGTTCTAGTATCCAAGCTAAAAAATCTTTAATTTTTGGCACACTTAACACATTGAATGTATTAATAAAAGTTATTGTTGTATTAATGGTTTCACCTAAAAATCTATCTATATTATGATTTAATATCTTAAAGTCTAGGCCTGTTCTTATATATTCTGCTTGTGAACCCACACTATCAATACTAATAAAAAGTGCAAAATTTTTAACAGGCATACTTACATACCAATTATTACCTGAATTAGGATTAAAACGTTCTTTATCCTCCCAAATTTTAATTTCTTCTAAGCGTTTAACCTTATGAATAAACTTATCTAAAAGTTCAGCTTTTGGAGGGCAAAAGTTACTTGTTATACTCAATTCTAACCAACTATTAGGATTAGCGTAGACATAATCTAAAACTCTGTAGAGATTATTGTCCATTAAAGGTTCCCCACCGGTAATCCGAAAAACTTCTAATTTTTTATAAAGCTGAGGCCACCATTGCCAAAATGCTGTCAAGTAAGGATTTTCCTTACCGCTTATTTTAATAGGCATCAACCCATCTTTGGCCAAATATTCTAAGTCATTGTGCCGAATCAGATCTCCATCATAATTATAAACATGAATAGGTCCTAAATTATTGATTTCTTCTTCCCAAGTGGTGCTTAGATGCGGACTACAATACATACATTTAAAATTACAGGCTTGATTAAAATTAACCTCTAAATATCTTGGATCGACTTCTAATGAATCTAGATTATTCAAAATGTCATCTTTGGCATTTTGAGCCCAATATTCACCAGACCTATATATTCTATCACTTCTGGCCCCTGAATCTTCTATTTTCCAACAGTAATGGCATCCTTGTGGTCTTTTACCCTGTAGCATCAATCTACGTTCTTTCTTTTTCTGTTTGGTGTTATGTAGGGCACCAGGATTTCTTTTTATATCATCTATGCTAATTTTATGTAATGGTGGATGATAACAACTATGTGTCATTCCGTTGGTAAAATGCATACTAACTTGTGCCCATTTAGCAAAACACATTGATTTACTAATTTTATCTAATTGTTCTTGGGCGGTATCCGCAGTTTTATTATAATTACTCATCGTTCCAATTTACGTTAGATAAAAGCCATTCAGCGATTTTTTGATGTCCTTTTATGGATGGGTGACCCCTATAGGTATATAGATCTAAATAATTAGACAAGATATCGGATAAATCGGGCTTATGGATAATACCTTTACCCCAAGTGTCATTTAAAATGTCTATGCAGGTATTTCCTTTTACATCCTGTCCTATATATCCTGTAAAATTAAATTGTGATAAAAGCGTTCTTTTTAAATCTAATAAACTTAATGTATCAAATAAATGTAAGAAAAATATTTTAAATCCGATGAGTTTAGATAGATTATCTATAATTAATAGAAACATTACTAAATCATTTTCCAAAATAGCGTGTTGATCATCAATTAAAAATTTGTCTATTAGACAAGCACCATATGCTTTTGAAACTGTTTTTTCAAATTGTAATAGACTTAGTCTATCTCTTACCAAAGTTGTGAATCCAAAAAAAACTATATCACCTCGAGATATTTTTCCATCTCTTATCGTTTGTAACAGAATATCAATTTGAGGAAAAGTCCCAGAACCCCTTTCACTTAAATTAACAAGACCTATTTCTAATCTGTTAGCAATTATAGAAATAAAACTCACATTGTATTTCAGAAATTGATCTCTGGTATGAAAGTCCATTCCATGAGTCGGATATCTAGCATCCGATTTATCATATTCATGTTCGAAGTCATCCTGATCTCCAGAAACAAAACTATCACCGAAAGCAAATATTTTCTTCATAATTATATTTAACTATAAATAAATCCATGAAGAAAATTTGTTTATTAGGTGGCAACGGTTATATAGGTTCTTCGCTTTATAAAAATTTAGACTACAATTTAACATCAATTGATTTATGTTGGTTTGGAAAAGATTTAGGTCATAGTAAAAAAATAGATGCTGGTTCTCTAACACCCAGTTTTCTTGGACAATTTGACACAATATTACTGTTTTCTGGTCACAGCTCTGTAAAAATGTGCGAAGGACCTTACGATTCTGTTTTTAAAAATAATGTAAAAGTTTTTGAAAACATTGCCAGCAATTTATTATCTTATCAAACCTTAATTTATGCCAGTAGTGGCAGTGTTTACGGAAACAAAAGTTTCGAAGCCATTGAGGAAGGGGAATTACAACTTCCGATAAATCATTATGATAAATCAAAACAAGAAATAGATAAACTTTGTAGGATTTATCTATCTTCAGGAAAAAAAATTATAGGATTAAGATTGGGAACAGTAAATGGATGGTCACCTAACCTAAGAACTGACCTAATGATAAATGGTATGGTTATAAAGTCTTTAACTGATATAATGGTAGTCAGCAACTTAGGTATACAAAGGCCTATATTAGGTATAAAGGATTTAGTTAGGGCTATAGATAATATAATACAAGATCCAAAACCTGGAGTTTATAACTTGGCTAGCTTTAATACCACAGTGGATGAAGTTTCAAATAATATCTGTAATTTACTCAAAGTTTCTAGGAATATAGACCAAACACCTGGTGTTATCTATGACTTTTCTATGAATACAAATAAATTTCAAAAGACCTATCAATTTACTTTTAAAGATAGTATTGATTCGATAGTCACATCACTATTAGATAAAACTTATCAAGTTTCTAATAGAAACCAGTATATAAATTATGTTTAATAATTACTGCCTAGCATGTGGGAGCACAAAATTAATATTACAATTAGATTTTGGATCTCAACCGTTAGCGAACAGTTATTTGTCAGATAAAGATCATGATGAGAAAACATATCCACTTGCTGTTAAATTATGTAAAAAATGTTATCATTTACAATTAAACTTTTCAGTTCCTCAAGAAGAAATTTATAAAAATTATCTTTATCTTAGTGGAACGTCTAACACTTTAAGCCAATATTGTGATTGGTTTGCCTCTCATGTAACCAAAGAGGTAGGATCGGTAGGATCAGTCATTGATATAGGCTGCAATGATGGCACCCAATTAGACTATTTTAAAAACTTAGGATGGGATACATACGGCATAGATCCAGCAGAAAATATCTACAACTTAAGTTCTGTAAAACATACTATTTGGAATAATTTTTTTACACGCGATGCTGTTTCATTAATCAATAAAACCTTTGATGTAATAATAGCACAAAATGTAATGGCACATAATCCAAGTCCTCTTGAATTCCTTTTCAATTGTAAGGCTTTAATGAACGATGATTCTACAATTTATGTTCAGACAAGTCAATGTAACATGATTTTAAATAATGAATTTGATACCATTTACCATGAGCACATAAATTTTTTTAATTTACAGAGTATGATGAAACTGTGTGAGAGAGCAGGGCTTCATTTAGTTGATATGAAAAAAACTCCTATACATGGAACTAGCTACGTCTTCGTAATTAAAAAATCTCCTTTGGATGTATATAATTTAGCAAAACTAATGTCTATAGAATATGCAGCAGGATTGTATCAAAAAAATACTTACGATTTGTGGGCTCAAAAAGTAAACAATATAAGGTTGAACCTTATTGATATTATTGAAATCTATAGAAATGATGGCTTTAGATTAATAGGATACGGTGCTGCTGCTAAAGGTAACACTTTACTTAATTTTACAAAAATTAAATTAGATTTTATAATTGATGACAATCCTTTAAAACAAAATCTTTATACTCCTGGTATGAAAATTAATATAAAATCAATCAATAGTTTAGATACTCTTGATATAAATGAAAAAGTTTTGTTTATTCCATTGGCATGGAATTTTTTTAACGAGATAAAATCAAAAATTTTATCAAAACGCTCTAATCCTAACGATAAATTTTTAATCTATTTTCCAGAGGTAAAAATCGATGACATTTAAATTTCCTTTAATAGAACTTGTAGATAGATACTGCATTGCCAAATTGAAAATGAATAAATTGCAAGGTGCAAATAAAGAAGAATTTGAATTTTATTCGTCTCAACTTCAAACTATTGACCTTAACATCATAAAAGAAGAATTAGATCTTTTATATAATGTTCATGAAAGAGTATGGGACCTGGAAGATGACTTCAAAAAATACAGGGTTGAAAATTTGTATAACTTAGAAGAAATCGGAAGAAGGGCTCTACACGTAAGAGATATTCTACAAGAAAGGTATGATTTAAAAAATAAAATGGCAGAAAAATTAGGAGACCCAGTGAAAGAAATTAAGAAATATGGTTAAAGATTTCTAATTGATTAAATTCTGGAGTAAGTGACTGATATTTCATATCCATTATAACGTTATAATTATGTTCTAATATTGGTCTACACTGTGCAATAAAATCTTCTTTTTCTATATTTGTCATACTGCACAATCTTTCAATTTCAACTAAAATAGCTTCTTTTCTCTTTTGATCATCGTTAATAAAATTATAGTCTTCATTAATAATAGGATGAAATGTTTTAAATCCTCGTGTGTGTAGATATCCTAAAGCCTCATAGGCTCCATAGACTATAAATGGTCTTTTACACCAAATTGGTCTATAGGTTTTTTCTGTGCAGTCTGCAAAATGGCCTAGACTTGTTTCTAATACAACATGAAAAAAACTCTCTTGAATGGCTATATTTAGGTCGTGATCATTAAAAGTTAGAGATCTACCTATTTGATAGGGAATATTTCTAATCCAACTTTCAATAAGAATTGACTTAGAATTTAAAATGCTTAGATAGTTTATTACTTCTTCATTTGAAATTTTTAATAATTTACTAGGATAAGGATATGACCCATTACAGAAAGAATAAACAGCGTCGTCTAATAAACCTCTTTCTACAAGATCAACAAAAAACCTAAGTCTCCAAGGTTTAAAAGTTCTTGAAAAAATTGATAAAGATTTAGTTGGTTTTTTATCTAATATTAATTTTTCATCCAGCAAAACATTAAACATATTAAATCCGTCAACATGAATATCTGGAAAACCTTTCAACCTAAATTGTTCTTTGCACATTTTGGCAGATACCTTATCCTCACATACATAGAAAATTTGGTTTTGTGGTAAGTTATATTTTTCTATAATATCTAGAGTGTATTGTGCCATTCCCGGGACATGAGGAACATCGCTGTTTAAAATTACAAACTTTAGCGTATTATTTTGTTTAATATTTTTTACAAGGTCGTCATTAATTGCAATTAAATTTCTTGAAAAAACATAGATATTATGAGACTCAAATGTTAAATGATCAAAATTTTTTACCTCTAAATGTTTATTTAGAATTGAACTACCTTCGGTATAAATCATCTTTCAACCATCCAAGGTCCTGATTGCACAGCTAGATTGTGCAGATTATGTTCAACTATAGGTTTGGCAAACTCTAAGAACTGCGACAGTCCAGTAGCATCTAAGTTGATTAATTTATCTATTTCTTTGGTTATTAACCACATCCTTTCAGCATCGTTTTCAACACTATCATAATTTTCATCTATGAAAGGATGAAAAGTTTTATATCCATGGTCGTGTAAAAGCCTCAAAGATTGTGGTCTACCAAGTAGTATAAACGGATGTTTATTAAGAATAGCCTTATAGGTTTTTTCACTGATACACCTTCCTGGACCTGTAAAACCGTCACAACTATATCCTATAAATGCAAGAGTTTCTGAAATAATGCTAAAATAAGTATTTTCATAATATGTTTTATCGGCACTGGTATATGACCCCATATTCCTCTGTGTGAGTTCATCTGTATCCAAATATATAGGCTTTATTCCTTCAATAGATAATCTATGTTCATTCAAAAAATTGTTCCATTGCATATGCCCACCGGCCCATTTTTTTAACAAATAAAAAAATTCTTCACCTACAGGATACCTGTTAGAATTGTTATCTCCAAGGCTATTATAACTTACATACCCATCTTTAACATATCCTCTACTATGGAGATAACTTATTATAAAAGATCTATGTGGTCGCATAATACCATTCAAAAAAATGTATTTTTTATCGTATTTAGATTTATGAAGTGTAATGTTAGCAAAATTATATTGATCTGGTCTTAGCACTTTTATATGGTTTGCCGCACAACTGGCGGTATAATGATATTCATCAAAACTAAATACCCTAATTCTTCCAACATGGTAACGTCTTGCACAAAAGTCTACCTCCTTATCAATATCCGGACTCATTGAAATTAAAATTATTTTATTTGCGGGAATATTATTTTCAATAACTAAAAATTTGTATATTCCATCTACTACATTATGATATGCTTCGTGAGCATTAGATAAGATAAGGTAATAATTATCTAAAGTTTTAATCTTATCAAGCAGTTCAAAGTCTATTAACTCAGGTAAAATTTTATATCGAAATGCTTCAGCATTTAAAAATTCTAAGTAGAAAAATTTGCCCTCTTCAAGTGTTAAAAAATCAATATGACTATAAAAAAATTTGCCTTGTAGCCATTTATAATTGAAAGAAACAGATTCCCTAGTAGGCGCTTCTGGAGGGCTGATTACGATCGGAAAATAATTTCTATTTAAAATATTAGTGGGCTTATCCAGAGAAATAGGAATTTCTCCTGCCACTTTTAATTCTCCCTTTGTTTCCAATATAAATTCTACCACCTTTTTATCTGCAATTTCTGATATTGGTCTTAATTCTCCAATATAGCCGTCAGATTCGGAGGTTAGATAATAATAGTCTAATCCTTGTGTCAGATTAATATTGAAATCATAATTTGTTAAAAATTTATTATTTCCTTGATTATTTTTTAAATTATCTATAACCTCTAATAAAAATTTTGCATTCCATTTAAACAATGTTGCATAATCTCCGGTTACATAGGAAGATCTCACCAAATGAAATGAATGAGAATATATTTCTCTAGAATTTAACCAAGGATACTTATCATAGCTATTGTGTGACTTTGTATCTGCCACAAAATTAGTCAGTCTCCAAGGGAATATTATAGTAGGAATTTTGAGGATATGAGCTAAAACCATTAAGCCACCTTGATATCCTATCACACAGGCTACATGATCATTAAGAAATTTTATTTTATCCTCTATTGGTAAATCTACATTATCTAGAGTAATTACATCAAAGCCAGCTTCTCGAATCAATCTAAAAAAATGTTGATAAGTATTAAACGGGTAATGTTTATTCTTAGGATATGTATTGTTACTATCTAAGGAGTAAAAAATACTTGTTGGACTGGTATTATGATAACAGGCAAGTAGAATAAATCTTTTTTTACTTTTTCCTATCTCTTCTTCCCTTCCTTTTATAGTAATATTTTTTACATCTAGATAAGTAGAAAAAAATTTGTTATGGTCTCTAAGAAAAGGATGTGTTATTTCTTTATTTTCGTCCCATTCCTCCCTAATAGGTCTGTAGGTAACATTTTGTATGTTAAAAATTCTAATTAAATTATTGATTAGAATTAAATTTGTATCTTCTGTCGTAGTATAGACATCTAAATCCACATTTAACCCCAAGTAATCTACCAATGAAAGAAAATGTAAATAAGACCCTAACCCTCGGCCTCCATCTTTTATATGTAAAGTTTCGCTCATAAAGGATATTTACTATTATTATATATAGCTATATATTTATAAACTTCAGGCCATAATCTTATAAATTCTTTTTCCTTATTAGGTAAATCTTTCTCCAATTCTCTAGGATATTTAAAAGCATCTAATGAATTAATCCTTGGAGAATCCATAGATTCTTTTAATTTATTATAGATATTTTGAAGTAGATGATTATTCCATTTTTCTTCTTTATGGATATCCAAAACTTTTTCAATCTCCATAAGAGCTATTTTTTTCATAGGGTTCGGTAATCTAAACACATCTAATCCTGGTATATTCTGTAATAACTGCCAATACATCTGATTAAAATTATTTTTAGTTTTTAAAAAATCATAATATTCTAAAAGATTGAATGCTGAATATACACAATATAATGGATGTGTATCAAATGGTCTATTATATTCTGCCAATAGATCAAAATTATCATTTAAAGTTTTCCATTTGGCTCCGTGTCTAACATATTCAAACCTTTCTCCTATAGTTTCGAAACTTACACCCCAAATAGCTTTTTTATTTGATAATAATTTTTTTGCAATACCATTATTTTTTAATTCTGTAGATAGATTTGTTAGTATATAATAATTTGAGTCTGGAACAATATCTATGAGCCTATTGTTGGGTTTTTGTAGAAGAGGTTCACCACCTAGTAGTTGTATGTTGATGATAGAATCTTTATGCTTTTCTATAAAGGAAAAAATACTATCTTCAGCATGTTCTTTATTAGAATTTACCTTAATACCTTTAATAGCAGCCCACTGTGAGCTAAAATATTCATAGCAATAATTACAGGTTAAATTACAGGTATTACTCCATCTTAAATCGAGTTTATCAAGACGAAAATAATCTTGTTTTACTTCTTTAAATTGTTCCATTAACGGAACTGTATGAATTCTTTCAGTTCTAGCTCCTTTACTTTCTAACTCTTCGCATTGACTACACATCTTATTCCAATTTCCATCAATGATATCTTGGCGAAGTCCTCTAGCTATAGGTCCATTTAAAATTTCTTCTATTGGTTGTTGATTTATATTTCCTAAATCGCCTCTTAAAGAGCAACAAGGTTTAACACCGCCATCACTTCCTAGGAAAATACTGGTAAAAGGTAAACTACAAAACGTTGATTTATTCATATTTTTTAACTATTTGTGGAAAAAGCATAAATGCAAATTTATCATGTATTTCTTGTTTAGGGTGAGTAAAACCATGTGTTTCGCTTTCGTAATCTGTAATTAATCCATATAAGGATAGATTAGGTGCAATAATAGAATCAAAATTTTCTATCTGATCGCAAATCAGATAAAGAAGATTGTCGTTTTCAGTTTTATTCCAACCTTTATATTGACCGTACACAGCATGTGTCCAAACACAAAATACCCTGCCATTTAAATTTTTTGATAAGAGCTCAATATATTTAAGATGGAAAAAATATTGATACATAAAGTTAAAGGGATTTCCGAATATGGCTACAAATTCTTCGTAAAATTTTTTATTCGGCCAATCAATACCATAAGCTAAATTAGGAGTCCGAATATCTCCATTATTTAAAAAATATAACCAGCGAGACGGAGATGTGATTCCTACAAGAATTAAGTCACTGTCTTTCAAATAACCATTAGATAAATCATTCTCTATATTAAACACAGTTCCCTGTAAACTGTTTCCAACAACTGCTCGATTAGAATATTGAAGATCTAATAATTTAGCTAATTTTGCAGAGTAACTTAGCCTATTACACACTTTTTTGCTGATTTCATTCTTTAATTTTGGGTAGGATGATATAAATTTATCAAAGCCTTCTATACCTATAGATCTCTTTTCTCTATCTAACTCTATCATAGGTTTATTTAAAATTATATGATCACTTAATTCTGCACCAAAAGTGAAGCTACAACCATAAGCAACAAGTCTTGTTATGTCTTTTAATTTTACCACTTGCCTATTCCTTGATCATTAAATTTAAAACTAAAATCTATCTCTTGACTATTCCTATAATTTTCCATACTTCTATTATATCTATCCATACTCCATAGACTGGCACCTGATCCGTCTGGATTAGCCAGTATTCTGGCTCGTTGGGCAGCTAGAGATTCTGCCCTAGTAAAATCTGTGTAACTCCATGCATCCTTGTCTTGTTTGAAATCAAGATTAAAGTTATATGAATAGTTGCCATTATAATCGATTTTGAAATTATAAGAAGCCATAAAATTTCCTACCAACCGATCGCTAAATTCATTCTTATCTTTTATTGGGTCAAATATAATATTGATTTCATAACTACCTATTGTTCTATAAAAAATACGTAAAATAGGCCAAATTTCATTAATTAGGCTATCTGCCATAGGGTTGATATTTGGTTTCAAAATATTAAAATCAAAATTCTCATATTCGATTTCATTAATAGATCCGTCCTGTAACCTATTTAAATTATAAAAGTTTCCAGTAGTTGGCCTATTCCCACCAGACTCCATACCTAAATAAGTCACCATGTAGTGTAATAAAATATTAAAAGATTTTACCCTAATATGCCTATGTATTTTAGTGCTGGTATAATCAGTTTTAATCCAATTTCCTAAATAATATAGAGTGCTGATATTATAAAATTCTGGACCTTGACCAACTATTGTATCTGGGGGGATCATAAATCCATGCCCGCCTGCCACATCTGTTATATTATTATTCCTATTTCTATACAATAGCAGCAATGTTTCGTAAAAATGTTGTGGTTCTTCTGTTGGAAACCCTATTATCCAATTTGTGAAGGCCTCTATTCCTACTTGGTTTCCATGTCTAAAGTTATCTTCAATTTCATCAACTGTTACACCTTTATCCATATCTTGAAGGACTTTATTGCTCCCAGATTCAACTCCGTAGGTAAGACTTATACATCCCGAATCCGCCAAATCTTGAAAAAAATCTAAATCCATTCGGCCATCGCATCTGGCATAGCCAGTCCAATGAATTTTCAAATCTCTTGCCACCACTCCTTTGCAAAATGCCCTTAATTCATTAAGATTACCATTTACCAAGCTGTCTAAAAACCATATAAAATCTACACCATGATTATAATAAAGATTGGCTACCTCTTCTATTATACTTGTCGCCATTCTGCCTCTATATTTCCAAAAATGTGTCTCACTACAAAAAACACACTTAGCTATACATCCTCTACTAAGCTCACTATTGACCCCATTAGGCATGCCATAATCATTAAATATGAAATCACTATAGTCGGGTAGAGGTAACTGGTCTAAATTGAGTCGTTCTCCTTCTATCTGTCTTATCCACTTTTGTTCATCGTGCCTAACCCCATTCTCAATATCTTCTAAAATTTCTAAAAGTATTTTTTCACCTTCACCAGTAACAATATAATCAAATTCTTTTATAGGTTGCCAATAACTCTGATGGCATTGCGGGCCGCCTGCTAAAAGTATAGTATTAGGCCATCTGGCTTTTATTTCCCGTGCCATAAAATTTGTAGGTTCTTCATTACAATAATACATGCTAAACCCAACAACATCGGGTTTAAAATCTTCTATGATTTGTAAATATCTTTGAATAATAGGTTCAACATGCACATGTAATTCATTATGATAGGTCTCACCTATCCATTTCCATTCTCTAGAACTATTCCAAGGATCATAGTCTATACCCCAATCCTGATATTCTCTACTGGCTCTAGCATTAACGTCAAATGCTTTTGTTTCATATCCTGCGCCTTTACTAATCGCTACTAAACGAGCAAGATTATATGGTGGAAACATCTTCGCCCATTCTGGGAGTAAAAAGAAACATACCTTTGTATTTCGTTTAATATAACTTATATCAATATTTGTGAGATTTTTTTGCTGAGTTTTCTTTGCATAAGGCAAGATAGCCTGCATCACCTTGACATGCTTATCATCAATATCTATTTCAATTTTAGGTTTATTAACCTTTCTAAGACTGAATATTTTAGAATAACCTTTCGGTTTACTATTCATCTCTAGGCCTTGCTTTAAAATTAATTTCATGGCTAAAAATTTTGTCTATAGACGATACTTGTCCACATGTATCTGCACAGTAGGCTAATTTACCACATGAAACCGAAGGTTTGGTCCACGAGTCTGCAAAAACCCTGTCTAAGTGACCGCCATCTAATATTTCTTGTAGGCTATATTTTTCTAAACTAAAATTATCCCACCCGTGCTTATTCATATGATGATGAAGCTGTAAAGTTCTAGTATCCTCATAAACTCCATTAAGATGCGTGCCAATATAACAACAGGGCATCACCCTCCCGAAGTTGTCTATAAAAATTTCTTTTCCTTGCGACATCCAAACCTTAGATTTGCATTTAATCTCATAGTTATCATAACGAGAATTATCTTCGTGAGATATTCTATCTTCATATACCCTATCAACTGCACGTTGAAAATTCTTGCCTACTTGTTTTGAAGTTTTAAGTTCTCTGTAATATTCTGGTGAAAATTGATAGACTTGAAGGGGCAGGGTTCCTTTTGGATTTTCTAAACTTCTATTTTTAGGATCTTCAGGTGCTTCAATTATGTAATCTAATTCACCTTCTTTGTTCATAACTGGCAATGGTTTTAGCATGTCAAAGTTATTATCTACCCCAAGTGCCTTTTTAGGAATAAATTCATAAAATCCAAGTTGCTCAGATAAGGTTTTGGCCTCATCAATTTGATGTTCATTATGTTTGAAAATTAAATAATCCCATACTGCCGATCCTCCTCCATCTATGAAGGCCTTGACATTAGACATTAGGCTTTTCCAATTAACGTTTCGCCTATACAAATGGTTTGTATCCTCTAGACCATCAATACTAAATGTTAGAGCCCAATAGTTATGTGTTTTTCCAGCAGGATATTTAGAAAATAACTTTCCCATCTTATACCACCAATCTGGTTTTCTCATACCTCCATTGGTATTCATTCTGACGGCTATAGGAAATTTAGTATTTGATATATAAGTTAAAATTTCTAAAGTATCACGAGCAGCACCTGCATCGCCATGAACTCCGCAAAATAGTATTAATCTGCATTTTTTTAATATTTCTGGAGGAAACCATTTTTTAAATTTATCCAATGTAATTTGACCTATTTCTAAATCAGGGCGCACTAAAGGACTATTGTTATGAAATCTAACACACATAGGACATGCTGCGTTACAGGCATTTGTAAGTTCAATATGCATTTGAACTAATTCTTTACTATTCCAAAAAAGATCACCACTCATATTAATGCACCAAACTCTGGAAATGTTTTTTTAAAATTTTGATTCCTATAGACATCATGTTTTTCTACAATTATTTTAAATTTAATCCAATCTGTAGGATTCGGTGTCCCATTTAACATAAAGCCTTTAATGCCCTCCACGTGTTGGTTAACATTATGCGTTAAATTATTTTCTACCCTATCCATCTGTTCTGCTATTTTTTCTTTTATGTGTTGTGGTAATTTACTAATATTAAAATGAGAAGGATTATGAACTAAATTTAAGTAAATTCCAAAGTCATTCCAATTTGTATGATGTTCTTTAATGGTTTCTGGAAGATAAAAGGCATTCAGAGAACTAATTGTTATACACCAGCAAATTAGTAGATTGTTATGGTCTTTGTTAAATTGTCGAGCTTTTTCTAAATTAGCCGTAACGACATCCCACTGTGCAGGATATCTCATATATTCAAACCTTTCACCGACTCCATCTATACTAAAACTTAAATTTACGGCTTTAAAAAATTGCCAATATTTTATTTCTTCGGGCCAGGTTGTCCCATTAGTATTATAATGTAATTCTATATCTTTAGCGTAACCTTTTTCAACACAAATACGTAAAATCTCCCACATCGGTTTACTTAGAAAAGGTTCTCCTCCATAAAAATCAAACTGTCTTATGGTATGAAGATTGTTTTTTAGGTCGTCCCAAAATGGGCTATCTTCATCATATGTTTGATGAAATTTTTTCATATTCATTCCATATTGTTTGAAAGAAATGCCATTTTTTTTATGGTTTAAATCATAATCTTCTTTCATCCAAGTAGAGCTTATTGCAGCAAAGCATGTTCTACATTTTATATTACAAGTATTACCAAGATTTAATTCAAGTTTAGCAAGACCTTCATATGGTTGAATAATTTTATTTGTTAATTCGTGAGAATACCGATTGTTATCTCTAATTCGTTTACTGGCTCTACCTCCATCTTCTTCTTGCCAACAATGAGAACACGCCCCATGTCGTATACCATTGTTAAGACTTTCCCTAATTTCTATTGCGTGTGGATTATTAAAATTTTCTAATATAGAAACTTTGTTTAAGAAAAATTCTTCTTTAGTAGAAACTTTATTATAAGGATATTTAATCATACAGCACATCTTACTAGTGCCATCGTTATTTCCACTCATACCGTGATAAGCATTAACACACCAAGTGTATTTGTTTTGTTCAGTAAACATTAGTCTAAAAACTCCGATAATTTGAACATATATTTTTTAAGATTGCCTTGTGATTTATTATCAATATTCACAGGTGGACAATATTTATTTTGCCTAATGAACACTCTATAATCTATACTGAACCTTACAAGATTAGTATTATTATAACTACTACCATGTAGATGATGCCCAGAAAAACAAATTTCATTTAGAGGATCTAAGGCTAAAATTAACTTATCATTATCATCAATTTCTTCCAATGGTAAAGGATGTGGTCGTTGATCTGTTTCAATATTTTTAACCGCATCGGATCTATAAACCAAGTTCCATTTATCAACATCATAAATTTCACTATTATTTTTGACTGAAAGTTTAAAATATCTAGGACAAATATACATTGAAGAAGCAGAGGTGACGTTGGCCAGAGATATCCAATGGTTAAGCTGATCTTGTTGACCAGAATACCAAGTGTCTCTGTGCGGAGCATAATTATAAGATACACCTGATTTCAAATAAAGACTATTAGGAATGATCCGTATTCTAGGAGGATCTATCCAGATGTCATCAATTGAATAGTTTTTATACCTGTGGGCAACTAATTTTGAAACATAATTTTTAGATTTTTTTCCGTTAGTGAAGGTTTGTTTTATTGTTTCTACTTTATGAATAAAATCTTTAACTAAGATATCATCTACTCTTAAATTTTCTAGAGCACTTTCAAAAATATTTTCTGCAACATCTCGAGCGTAATTTCCTAAGACATAAGATTCTTCAACAGGTTGCATAATATTCAACATACCCTGAAAAATTTTATCTAAAAAAACCAAATTGCTAGAATTAATCATTTGGACTTTCATAAGGCCTAGGAAATTCCTGTGCCATTTTAATTTTAAATAACGGATTAGGAATTTCTTTTAAGTAAATTTCATCTCTAATAATTTCATCACATTCTTGTATAATAATAGGATCTATATTCAAATTAAATTCAGGAAATACACGCTGTGTAAATTCATAATGTTCGCTAGTTAATGGGTGATGATCTTTTAAACCGAATTTTTTTAAAATCGGATCTATTCGATTTTCATGAATTTCAAATCCTATAGGCATAAAGGATTCGAAACTTGCTCTGATTATAGAAAAAGCGTCGGCATTTAACCTATTAATATCAGGACTATCACCAGTCATAAGGTGTCGCATGGTCAAAAAATGAAAGTTAAAACCTTCAAGTATTTTTTGCATAGCGAGTATATAATTTGTAGTCACTATAAATTGCATCCTTTTATCGTAAATTTTTTCTATCAACTCATCGCTACGCCAAATATGAGATGGAACCCATTTTCCATCTTTATACCTATCCTCTCTTTCTGGAGCAGTCCAACAAACTATAATAAGATCATCTTTATTAATTTTGTATTTTTGAAACGCATATAAAATTGAATGAAAAATAAATTGATTACCCATGCCTGCAACGGCAAAATTATAATACCTATCTGGAAATTTTGTTCCTATGATATCAGCCCATGTTGGCCACATATATCTTGTAAAACTGCACCCAAATGCGAAAAATCGATTCATAATTTCTAATAAATATAGCTTTATTTAATAGGAATATGAATAGTTTCAATAAAATTGCAGTGGTTTACAGGGGACATAAAAGAACCTGGGATGTTACCAAAAATAACAATTTTGGTTTTTTCGCAAAACTTGCTAACAATGTAGATTACTATGTATCGCTTTGGAACGAAGATGATGTAGTAGAAGACGATATAAGAAGAGATTTTAAAGAACATAATTTAGTAGCTATACAAATCATCGATCCTGAAAGTAAGTTCTATAACTACTATGCCGGACCAGCATTTTTGGCCAGTCTAATGATACCGAAAATGATAGAAAATACTGCACATCACCAGGACAAATATGATATAGTTATAGATACTAGAATGGATGCATATTTTTTTACACAAACCTATCTTTATCATCAAATGTTTGTGGACAGAAATATGTTGTGGTCCAACAACGTAGGTTTAATAAATGGGAACATGGGACTAGGAGACCTTGTTTTTATGTCAAATTTACCAACCTTTTGCACTTGGGCCAATAGATTTCATCTTGTGGAACTGGTAAAAAATCTTGGTGAAGACGTCCATGCATTTAATTACAAGCTAACAAAAAAGTTAGACCTCAATCCTGTTGAGATTCCCTGGTTTAATTTAAATCTTGTCAGGCCTAATATTTTCCTCGAAAAAGACATTTTTGAGATCCTTACCAATCAGCAATTTTTTCTACCTGTTTTTGGTAAATCTACAAGCTTCTGGAACACTGAACTGACTATTCACGAAAAAATAATGATAGCCAATAGATTTAAAATGACAAGTTTCGGTGTTATGTAAAATGATTTTAGTCTTCGACATTGATGGTGTTCTTACCAATATAGGAGAATGTATTAATAAAGAATTTAGCCTATTCCTACTGAAATTTTTAAACGCACGCACATACTATCTCATAACTGGTAGCGATATAACTAAGAGTATAAACCAAATTGGCAACGAACTCATAAACAATGCAAAAATCTCCTATCACTGTCTAGGAAATCAATATAAAAAAAATGAAACTATTAATCAACGTAACCAATTTACCTTGGTTGAGGAAGAATTAGATTTCATAACACACCTATATAAAACTAGCTTTTGGACAAAAAAATCTGAAACATTTTTACAGTTAAGACAAGGAAGTATAAATTTTAGTTTAGTAGGTCAATCTGCATCGGATTTAGATAAAATAATCTATGCTGAACAAGATATGATATTACATGAACGTTTGAAATTTGTTAACCTTATAAATCAAAATCTCTCTAGATTATCTGCATTCGTAGGTGGTAGAGCCAGTATAGACCTATGTTTAAAAGGGTGCGATAAATCTCAAATCTTTAGAGAAATTGGCCACTCTCCCATAACGTTCTTTGGTGATAGATGCAGTCCTGGTGGAGTAGATTATCCTTTAGCAAAACTCTGTATTGGTGAACATAAAGTCTACGAGATTAAAAATGGATATCTAGAGACATGGGATCTACTTAAAAAAATACTCTAGCTGTGGGGCTAATCTTTCAGCATATTTTAGATGTGAATAATCATTTGTGTGTAACCAATAAGATAAAAAATCGTCAGGTCTTTCTATTTTAAGGTAATCACTAGGATCTGTAAATTTGTTTCCTGCAAATCTCAACACATTATCTATGAAAGTTCTAGTTTGCTGACATAAGTTATAATTAAATTCGGGTTGACTAGGATGTATCCATGCTACCATTGGGATTAATGCCAAATTTATAGGCAACAGGCTAATAGATAGAATAGCTTTATAGTAATGATAGATAATATAATCATCATTAAACAAATCAATTTCGGTGTTAGGATTTACCTTAACCTGAAAAGGCTCATTAATTACATATACATCGAACGGATTAGGTATTTTTTTCCTATTGAATGCCAACATACGGATTGTAGGTTGTAGTCCAACTAGGATTAAATCTGTTTCTAGGATGTCTCCATTGACGTAATCTGTAAAAATATCATAGTAAGTTAAATCAATTGGAGCTCCTGGATATGCTTTATAAACATTTTCAACATTAAATTTTTTGGCAAGTTGATAATGCCATGTTTTTTTACTCTGGATTATTTCTCTACCATAAGAATCAATTCGATTAGAATTTGGGGGCAGTTCGTGAAAACGCATGAGAAATTCCCCGTAGCTACATTTTAAACTTTTTTTATAATTATCACAATCACGTTCAGTCATTCCAAGGAGTTCATAATCGGCAAGTTCTTCCCCTGTAGTAAAACTATCACCATAAGCACGAATCCTTGTAATCATGTTTGACTTCCATATGTTGTATAAACTTCTTTACAGAGATTATAAAAATTTTCATACTCAGGAAAAGTCTTGAGTAGACTTGTCCCTAATCTCCTATCATTTTCGGTGAAAAAACTATAAAAATCTCTTCGACCATTTTTTATAGTGGTAGCGTTAACCGGATTTTCCATCATATAATCAGTAACCCTTTTCATTTTTTCAAATTCAACATTACTAAAAATATCTTGTCTATCTTCAATAAATTTTAAGGTAGATAACTGATGCTCTTTAAAATCATCAGTCAAAATATTAATCATCCAATGTGGTGGTTCTTTAAGATAAGGGGTATCGAAGAGAACACTACGCGGACCAAGTTCTTTCCTCCAATCTATAATTTTTTCTAAAAGTAATTGAAAGTTTGTCACACATAAAACATTGTAAGTACACATTAGGTTAAGACTATATCCTTCATTTATGATGGCCCTCACATTTCGTTCCCAATGTTTACATTTTAGACCAGTTCTCATATATTCAGCTCTAAGTCCCCAACTTTCAATACTGGTAAAAAACGTTACCCTTCCTATTTTCTTTTGTTCCAATAAACTTCTCAACCTATCTAACAACCTATCAACTCTAGCAAAAGTTACTCCCAAGTTACTATTCACAGTGATAGTTAAATTAGGCGCAGGTTCTTTCTCTAATAAGTCAAAAAATTCTAATGCCGCAGGGTTCATTAATGGTTCACCACCAGTGATTCTAAGTGTATGTAAATCTTTTCTTAGATCAGGCCACCATTTCCAAAAAGCTTCTATATAAGGGTTTTTATCCTTGGGTCCATAATGTGTTCCATCTTTTAAAAATTCTATACCATATTGATTATAGGTTAAATCATGATTACCATGTTTTTTAATTTCTTCCACCCACATGGTGCTTGCTTGAGGGCAGCAATATCCGCACCTAAAATTACAGGCATTACCAAAACTTACTTCGAGATACCTTGGATTTACATCAACATCCCAAGGAAGTTTCCCTATTTTTTCAATTAGAGGATGGCTATAGTCACTAGAACTATGAATCATTCTGTCACTGATATGATCGCCAGATAAATCTTCTATATTCCAACAATAATAACATTCAGGAGGTCTTACACCTTCCAACATCATTTTCCTTTGCTCTTTTTTCCACTCTGTGTTATGTAAGGCACTGGGATTTTTTTCTATTTCGTGTAATCCGATCCTATGAGGTCTAGGATGATAACAACTATGATTGTCTCCTGTATGTAGATAAAGCGTTTGATGTAGCCATTTTTGAGTGCAAAAACTAGGACTTACATTGTTCAGCCTATTTCTGGTTAGTTTAATGTGTTGTAGATGATCCATAATACCTCTTAATTTTTATTATAGGGCTTGGCCTGAAGCAGTTGACAATCTATTACGAAGTCCTGTAATTCAGGAAAATAATCAAGTAGCCTTCTATTGTTTCGTTTATCATATTCAGTAAAGAAAAGATGAAAATTTTTCATCGCTAATTCTTTATCGAATTTGGTGTCGCTTTTTATCCAATCAATTAGACGTTGAACTTTACTTATTTCAAAATCTTTGAAACCTTTAAAAAAGTTTTTCTCTGTTTCTATGTTGTCTTCCATAAATTGTTTGGCTTCCTCTAAATAATAAACATTTTCTGGATTTATTTTAGGATTCAACCATTCTGGAAATTCTAACTGTGGAATATCAAACCAAATCAACTGCCTATCTTTGTTATAGGTTCTTCTAAGCTCTAAAATATTTTTTATATAAGTTAAAAAATTAAAATAACTTAGAGATGTAAAAGTAATAATAAAACTAAGACTATGCTTATTACCTTGAGCAAGGTATTGAGTTATATTTTGATATAAAACTCCAAAGTCCATGCCTTGTCTTATATACTCTGCTTGGGGACCCCAACTGTCTAGGCTGCAAAAAAGTAAAAAATGGTCTATACAATCATTAGATGTTATCTCATTCAAAGATGTCATAAATTTAGACCACTGTTTACCCGGAGGACAACAATTACTAGTGATACTTAATTTAAGATTAGCATTTGGATTTTTTTTGACAAACTCAAACACCTTAAAAGTGCTTTTATCCATCAATGGTTCTCCCCCAGTCATTCTGAATGTATTCAGAGTTTTATAAATTTCAGGGAACCATTGCCAAAAGGCTTTTAAATATGGATTTGATGGGCTATTATCTGGCCATGTATTATTGTCTTTCATCCAACCTAACTCATGGTGAGGCCTATCACTGAGGACATAGGATCCATGCTTTTCTATATCGTGCATCCAAGCAGAACTAATATGTGGACTACAATAACTACACTTAAAATTACAGCCTTGATTAAAATTAACTTCTAAGTATCTAGGATTAGCATTACCTGTTGATCCTATTTCTAATGCTTCTTCAATGATGCCTTCTTCATAGACATCATTACTTCTGTAGGCTCTATCACTTAGTTGACTACCGCTATCCTCTATCTGCCAACAAAAACTACATTCACTAGGCCTTGTGCCCTCAAGCATGAGCTTTCTTTGTTGTTTTTTATGTTTAGTATTATGTAGAGCACTTACATCAATTTTGATTTCTTCCAAAGGAATATGATGATGTCTAGGATGATAACAACTATGAGTTTGACCTGTAGGTATATGAATACTAACATTGAACCATTTGGCCAAACAAAAACTAGGGCTAATGGAATTTATTTTTTCATATACAGTATTAGAGTCATAGAAATAGACTGATTCCAGTTTTCCTCTTTTTTTGATAACCTTATTTCCGCTAACCCCGATAGGCTTTTCTGTCATAGATTTTCCTTGTTTAGATTATATAATGATTTAAATTTTTCTGCAAGCCAAATCCTATCATTGATTAATTTATGATCAGTCTCTTCTTTGATAAAATCCAAAGCATGTTGGGCCGCTTGGTTGGCGAAATTTCCAAATTGGTTTTGAGCACCTTGAGTCCTCCAGACTTCCAGTTCTGAAAACTGTTCATTTGTAGCCAGCTTCACACATTCTCTAAACACGCTTCTCCAGGTGCTAAATTCATCTGTATTAAATCTTGTGATATTACTAACTGACTCCATGACCTTGACTCCTGGGACGACCGATGTGCTCAAATCTAGAGACTGCCACTTCCGCATCTTCAGTAGGGCCTGCCGTGGAAACAGCTTGACACCTCCATATCCATAGACAAGATCATTAATAGGATTTCTACTTAACCATATATAAACAAATTGTCTATCAAAAAGATCAGGAGAGAAATCGAATGTCCAATCTTCCACCAACCATGCATCCCCGTCTACTACATAAAACATATCAGTTTCTGCGATTTCTGCTGCTCGCTTATGTGCTTGAAAAATACCCGTGACGCCATCTACTCTCTTTGCCCACGGAGCTTTAGCCTTTACTCTATTCCAATTTAATTCTGCGTCTTGTTCGTGATAACTGATAAAAATAATATCTAATTTAGTGGCCATGGTAAGATCTATCATTCCCATATCCTTGACTTTTTTAGATTTTTTAGATAACTTGGCTCTTACTACCCAAATTTTTTCTCCGTGATAATCTACATACCATTCGTGAAGATAATCTTTATCATGATAGGGTATTTGATAATCCCATTCTATACATAAATTTTTAATTGCCTTGTTAGTATTAATAATAGTATCTGGACATATATATCCTAAACTTTTATAACCTGAAGGGTTAAGTGCATATTCTATACGTAGAGCTTCTACATCCTTCATACCTGTAAGTTTAGGATCTAATAAATAGCTATTTGTGTAGGCGAAATCATAATATGGTATTTCTGTTGTAACATTCCGAAAACTAAAATCTTCCACAGCGTCATTATAGATTATTCTATAATTAGGGCTCACATACCCTACTACTTTAGACCCTTTAGTTTTGGTAAAAGACATTTTAAAGGCCCATATTTCATAATCTAGGTCAGGTGTATATTTTGGATCAAGTAGATACACATGTTCATATTCAAAATCATAGTGTGGTATGGCTAGATCGATTTCATACTCAAGCCTAGGTAACTTGGAATTATAGGTAATTTTAGGTTGAGGTGATATATAACCTTTGACTACCCAATCTTTACTTTTCCTATACTTAGGCCTGATCCTGACTACCCATTTTTCTTCATGAGGGGTATGAATTGGATCTAATAGATAAACATTTTCATTTTCACATTCCCAAAATGGAGGCAAAAGTTTATCTAACTTCAAAGAAAAATCGGGTAGATCGTCATTGAAAATGATTTCAATATCAGGACAGATATCTCCCATATCTCTACTTTCAAGAACTTGTCCTTTTAAAGGTCGACACTTATAGGCCCAAACTCTATCTTTAATAGGTGCAAATCTCTTATCGATATACCACACTAATTCACACTTACTTTGATATGGATCTGGCTCAAAATTATTGATAGGATCATTGTCAAATGTCATTGATCTATCAAGATCAGGATTTTTCCTCCATACCATCTTAGGTATTTCAATTTCTAATGTCAGATAACCTTTGTTGAAATCCCAATCTACGGGAAAGAATTTGACTACCCATTCACCTTCATAGGTATAGACTACACATTGATCAACTTCAGGTAAATCTTCTATAAAATAAAATGGCCGACTGTCAGATAACCAAGGGTTTACAACCGCAAAGATTTCATTATAGGGACCTAGATTATAAATTTCAGTATCATAGAGCTCTACGCTACCTTCCCAGGGTATCTGCTTTACTAACTCAGGATCAACTTGATAAATTTCCATAATAGTTTCATTATGTGTATATTTAATAAAATCCTAATCACAATTTAGATTTTATGCTAAGGCATACCTTAAATACCAGCATGACAAAATCCTTTAAACATTCAGGAGCCTTTGGTGATCTTATCTATGGCCTAGCCCTGGTCAAATTATTTGGCGGGGGTGACTTTTATCTGCACCTAGACCAAATCAACTGGATCGGTCAACACTATTACGGCTCAAAACCCAACCCTATACATCAGGGTAGGCTCACCGCTAAAGACTATGAATTCATGCAGAGCTTTATGCAAAATCAAGCCTATATCTCCAAGTTTGAGATCCTACAGCCTAGTACCGAAATCACACACAACCTAGATAGATTCAGGCCCCTGTTTGTGGGCCACCCAGGGAATTATGTGGATATCTATGCCCAGGCCTTTGGGATAAGACAACCTGAAATAAGAGACGCCATGCGAAATCTGCCCTGGCTCACTGTGAACACACCTAAGAGGGTAGCAGCCACAGTGATTAATCGCACACATCGTTGGCTACCCCCGACCCTAGCAGCAGAATGGTCCATGCCTGAATGGCAGCAGGACAGTGTGTTCATAGGACTAGAGGATGAATACAAGGACTTTATCACGGCCACAGGTCTGCACATACCTTGGCACCCTACAGAAACCATGTTGGACATGGCTGAATGCATCGCAGCCGCTGATCGATTTGTGGGCAATCAAAGCTCTGCCCTGGCTCTGGCCATAGGCCTGGGGGTAAAATTTCACTGTGAACGTAGAACAGACCTACCCATAGAGCGCAATGAATGCTACTTTCCCAATCACCCAAATGGTAATTATTTCGGTTGACACGGTCAGTTTTTGATCATATAATATAACTACACTGACACAACTAGGAGATTTCTATGTACAAGTATGCAATTTGGGTTCGTATCACGGCCTATCAAACTGCCAATACTATCGTATGGGCCAATAACGACTATGAAGCTAAGATGTTGGCAGAAGCTCAATATGGTCAGGGCAATGTGCTTAACTATACTAGGGTAGATGACTAAACGACTGGGTATCATACAGAGTAGGGGCCTGGGCGATATCATAATCGCACTGCCCCTAGCTCATCATTATCACGAACAGGGCTGGCATGTGCATTGGCCCATCGCCGAACAGTTCATACCACATGTGGTTAGGCATGTGCCCTGGGTAAAATGGATACCCTTGACTGTGGACCCTGGGCCTTATTTTTATGATACGCCCTATCAAAGACTGCGTAACTTTCACTGTGACGAAATCATTAGCCTTTATCAGGCTCTGACCAATCACCCAGAACTGCAGGCCAGACCAGAATTTCAAATCATGAAGTTTGATCAGATCAAGTATGCAGAAGCAGGCGTGCCATTTTTAGATAAATGGAGACTGGCAGACTGTGTTACTAGAGATCATGAAGCAGAACAGGCCCTATACCAACGCCTGGTCAGCGCGAACAGACCCTATGTGGTGCTGCATCTAGAGGGTTCTGATCATAGAGCAGAATTCGATCGAGCTATCATACCCCAAGATTATGACCAAATTGAAGTGACCGCACACACAGACAGTGTGTTTGATTGGCTCACGGTATTAGAGGGTGCTGAAATCTTGATCTGTGTGGACAGTGTGATAGCTAATCTAGCAGACCAATTCCATATCCCCCAAAAGGTGGAATCCTATTTTATTCCACGTAGTCATATCCAGCTTACCCCAGTGCTCAATGGTCCTTGGCGATGCCTAGAACCCAGCCCCGAAACTGCACAACGTATTAGAATCTTTCGCTAATAGATAATCACTGCACCTGCTCGGCCTGAGTGTCCCCAAGGCAGAACCTTATAGGCCTCTCTGGGAACCTGACCTGGTGCTGACCACCCTGATCCTACAGTGACTTGACCTAGGCTACTGCTCACTGTAGTCTCTGTGCCAATGTTCATAGTCACAGTATCTCCTGGCTCAACTTGACAACCTCTAGCCCACATAAGGCCTGGGCCCTGTTCATGATCAGCTTGCCCTGAGCTGAATATGGCCAATCTAATCCATGACACCGTTCTGGGCACTGTCCATGAATGTGTGCCTGTGCCAGTGAATACCAATGCAGCTCCATCTAGGGGATCAGCACGAGCAGTCATTTCCAAGAACCTAGTCTGTCTATATGCAGCAACCAGATCAATAAGGTGATCAGGATCACTGAGAGGTCTAGGTTCTGAACGTAGTGTCTGTGCCCAGGCCTGGGATTCCATCCAAGTGTCACGATCCGTTTCTGACAAGGTCATAGGATCAAGACGTCTATTCGTGGGATGATGTGCTGCAATATAACGATCCAGATCTGGGCCTGAGACCCATGCACCCCCCAGTCTTGGCATGGTAAAATTACCATGTATGGGGTCTGGCCATGTGACACTCATGGTCTCCCTCACCAAATCTAGATCAATAATTTCATAATTAGACATAGACCTGACACCCTCCAATGGCTCCATCACCGCCTGTATAACTTACAGGAGTGAAATTATAGAACACATAACTTTCTGCGCCACCGCCACCATCACCCACATTGGCACCATTGGGTCCATTACCATTACCATATGTATTGCCACCTTGACCACCTGCTCCTAGAGTATTACCACTAACTCCTGTGAGCGTGATACTGGCCCCCACACCCCCTGTGAACGTGGCTCCCGCACCACCAGCACCTCCGCCTCCTCCACCCGTTATGGCATCTGTGGACCCAGAAGCAGGGCCACCTGCATTGGCAGTAGTGGGCTTGCCATAAGGATAGGTATAGGCCGTAGCAATACCACTGTCTCCACCATTACCATTGGTCAACTTGCCTGCGGTGAATCTATAATTACTGTTAAAGGTGCGACCACCCCAACCTCCTGTGGCCCAGCAGATTTTAAGGGCTGTGATCTCCCCAGGTAATCGCCAATTAACATAGGTCACACTGCCCTCATCCCCCTTGAAAATATTGCCTCCGCCCGGAACACTGCTGATGCCAGAAGCTCCTAGCCCACCAGCAGCCACAACTATGGTTATGGTCTGCCCTGCTACTACAGGATCTAGACTGCTGATATAACCAGAGACAGCACCTCCTCCACCACCTCCTCCAGCTGAACCACTGTATCCACCTGGTTCCCCATCATATCCATTACCCGCTATGGCTCCTCCACCACCGCCTCCACTGCCCACACATAACACATTCATGAGCCCATCTGGCTTGTTGGCAGGTATGGTGAGATAATAGGTCCCAGGCGTGAGATAGGTATAGGTCTGCTTGGTGTAGGCTGATAAACCCAAAAAGTCTAACATACTGGTGGGCAAAGGATCTAATCCAGCAGCAGTTGAAGCAGCCTGCAGGTTAGCAGCAGAAAACTCTGACTGTATTTGACTGAGTGTGATGGGAGGTGATCCGGGTAATGGCATATCTGTATATTTATTGAGGTTGACAGACCAAGTATGAGATCATATACTGTATATATGCTGAGACTATTCACCCTGCTAGTCATATTGATCCTTAACACAGGCTGCGGCGATACGGGCTGTGAATACGAAGACTTTACAATGATAGAACGTGGAGCCAATAGTGAAATCGTCAATATGCTGGTGGTAACCAAATACTGTACTAGGGAACGCTGCCCAGGACTACCAGATAGAATCACTTGTAGAGTCAACTAAAAACCCCGCTGTAGCTAATACACTATACAGTGAAAACCCCGCTGTAGAGGTCTGTGAAAAACACAGCGGATTACACACTCAGAAGTGTGTGTAGAAGACTGTGAACAATACCATTAAACCTATGACACCATGAGCTCTATGTGTGTGAAATTGTGGCTGAATTATGGCTGAATTGTGACAGAATCATGGCAGAATCATGGCAGAATTGTGATAGGATTTTGGTGATTGGTTGAAAAGTATTTTAGTATAGTGCCCCTCCACTTCGCCAATCTAGGCCTCAAACTGTGTGAAAAATGCCCGATTCTGGTCCACAATTTGGTACAAAAACACTTGATTTTGGTTCAAAAATGCTGTATAATATCTAGTTTAGACCAGTAAAAAACAGGCCCCCTTAGCTCATGCATGGTTAGAGCAGCGGACTCATAATCCGTTGGTGCGTGGTTCGACTCCACGAGGGGGCACCAAATGCCCGTATGGTGAAATGGTAGACACAAGGGACTTAAAATCCCTCGCTCGAAAGGGCGTGCTGGTTCGACTCCGGCTACGGGCACCATATCTATACTATATACAACTCATAACAGTATAGAATACATAATATATAATCCATAACATTCAAGATTATATAAACTACAACTTATAACAGTATACTTACTATATTATATAACTTCGAACGTTATGGGTTATAGTATATACAATCTATGACACTATAAGTTATATAAACTACAACTCATAACAGTATACTTTATATGATCCATAACGATCACGAGAGTGCCGTGGCGGATCTACAACACTGTGGCAGAATTACAACAAAGACCCTAGACTTGACCTGGGTACCACTTTTTGCTATAATACGAGTATGGACAAAGCAAAGACAGCCCGCAAAAAGAGAGTAGACCGCACTCACATTATCTATATGCTGGTTGTGGGCGGTCTACGTTACATTGGCGTCACTGCCAAGACTGAGAGCACTGTTCTAAAGTCAGTGCGAGCCAGAGCAGCCAAGCATTTCTATCGTGCTCGGACTGAGGCTAAAGACTGGTCACTATGCCATGCTCTACGCCAGTTAGCAGACAAGAATGAGATTGAAATTCATGTAGTAGAACTGCTACGGGGCAAGGCTGTGGCACATCGTAGAGAAGTAGAAATCCGTAGAGAGTTACGGCCCGAGTTGAACACGGACTGTAGGGGAGACTAACATGCTCTGTCCATATTGCACTGAAAGAGTGCCCGTGTTCTCAGTTCGTTGTCCTCATTGCACTACCTACTATGGGCATGGAGCTCTATGGCGGTGGAACATTGTGGTATTCCTGCTAATGACCCTAGGCTTGACAGGGGTATTGATAGTTGCTATAATGTGGATACACTAAAGGAGCCAATCATGTATAGTAGAGAATTTAGGGAATTGCCCGTGGGACGCTTGTTCCGCTGTAACGGCAACGACTACTTGAAACAATCCACTCGAACTGCCCGTATGCTGGCCAATGGCAGAGTGATCTACTTCGGAAAGAGTGAAATCATACACCCAATCGCATACTAAGGAGCAGACTATGTGGAACTTAGAAGGACAGCGGATTCGTGCTCGTTACTTTGGCGATCAGGAAGTAGAGGGCCGTGTGGTAGAAAGCCGTGTCAAGTATGGCGGCAGAGTTCAGCACACCGTTGAGTTTGACCAGCCTATTCAGTTACGGTGGCGAGCACTGAAGGCGGTTCGCATTCTCATAGATCACGAGGAAGTGATTGAAGTTGCGGGGGTGCCACAATAACCCTAGGATTGACAGGGGTATTGATAGTTGCTATAATGCAAGTATAGTAAACAACAAGGAGCAGACAATGTATTCATGCTTGAGTGTAGCAGGTGGATGGCAGACTATGGTCAAGGCCACTGGCGAACTGATTGGACCCGCATTTCACAGGATTGGTGACTTGTGGGCATGGCAACGTCTTAACCTTTATAAGGATTCAGTATGAGATTTTATGACTATATAGCAGTGCTTCGTTTCCCCAACGGTCACGAGGTTGAACAGCCAATCCGTGCTAAGATGCGCTCAGACGCTTTTGACATGGCTATGGCCCTGTGCGACATGATGGACACGGAGTTGATTTGCCTTAACAGAGAGGAAGACCAGTATAAGGAGGATCTCCAACTGGAAGCCCTCTATGAAGAACGTTATGATTTGGGGGACTGATATGCAATATCCAGACTATATGACATGGGCGGACATTGAGGCCTTTGAACTGGACATGGCTCGCTTCTATGAGGATCCCTCAGTGGAGTTTGACGCGATTAATCGCGAGCTGCGTGAACTGGCCCAGGAAGGGCTAGCAGAGCAGGCAGAACTGTTGGGTTTTTACAACGGCTAGAGTGCCAAAGACCCTGCGGTTGACAGGGTTTCCACTTTTTGCTATACTTATTGAACTGAAACACTACACAGGAGCAAGAAATGAATGTGACTGCTGAGCAAGTTCCCCAAATCGTTGCAGAAGCCCAGAATGCCGCTTACCAAGCCGCTAGCAAGTTCTTCCAGGAGAAGTTAGGCGGGCAGGACCAATACGCCTGCGGCTTTGCCTGGGTCAACATCTACGGTGTCAAAGGCAATACGCGACTGGGCAAGGCACTGGCCAAGGAAGGTATCCGCAAGGCCTATGGTGGCGGTCTCCAGATGTGGAACCCCTCAAAGTTCGGTTGCCAGAACGTAGACACCTTAGAGGTAGGTGCAGAGGCTGCGGCTAAGGTCTTCCAGAAGTACGGCTTCACTGCCTACGCTGGCAGCAGACTGGACTAAGGATGCCAAAGACCCTAGACTTGACAGGGTCTAGGGTTTTTGCTATAATGCAAATATAGTAAACAAAAGGAGCTGATATGTTGGCAACGACTAAAATTGTGCGTCTGTTCGCACGTTTCATTTACACGAAGAGTTTTGGCTATGCTGGCTCTTTTACAGACAAGTGCAAGCAGGACCACAGCTTGCGGCATGTTGCGTTTAGGCTTTATAGCAAAGCAGAAGCAGACAAGTTGGCTAAAGAACTTGAGACTATGCTTTTTTTAGCAGGCTACACGAATAAAGTGAAGCGCACGAGTAGCGAGTGCAATGGGCAATTGCGAGTTGGCGGTGGAGAGTATGTGCGAGTGAAGGCACTATTAGGCTAAGGAGATTTATAATGATTAAACTTACAAACACAGAATTTGACGCAGGCACTGTTATACACAATTTTGACTGCGACTTTACTGTAACGACTGCTGGCGACGGCTTATGGGGCTGTGAGCCCGGACGACAGGTGCGTGTTACAGGTATCTGCGTTATACATACTGCCTTTGACGACAGCATTAATACACGAGTAGACGTCACGCACGGTAGCACCTGGGACATCTACACTGACACGGCCTTTGAGAGTGCTGTTAGCGGCGCACTGGGCTTTGATGTTGGCTTCACAGAGCAAGGCATGCAGGAAGATGGTCTTGCCAGCATGGAGGTATAATTTATGACAGTGGTCCGTATTAAAATTCGTAGCGATGATCGCAGACTAGTAGAGCGCTGGACTGCGCCCAGCCAGGGCCAAATTCAAGCAGAGTTTGACTTAGAGCAGAGTGCCTTCCCAACAGCAGGCTATGGCACTGCAATCTATAACCTTAAAGAAGATCCTACAGGTCTACTATGGCATGCGGAGTTTACACGAATGAAGAGCTGTGACTAGGAACGAAGTACTACAATGGACAGGAGCCCTGTTTATCATAGCAGGGCATGTTTTAAATACTATAAACTTAGACGGTTGGAATATATTAGCATTCTTTATAGGTACTATAGCATTCATGGCCTGGGCCCTGCGAGTCAGGAACAGAGCACAGACTGTGGTTAACATTGTAGCGCTGGTGGTCTGTGCCGCAGGACTGTATAGATGGCTTGTGGCTTTTTAGCCACAAAGACCCTACGATTGACTGGGGTATCGAAACTTGCTATAATAGCATTACACTGAAACACTAAGGAGCTGACGATGGACAAAGAACTTTTTAAGCGAGATCCCAGAGACTTTGCCTTAAGTCTTGTAGAAGATGGCATGGTGGATCCCATGCTCATGCTTCATGCGGCACTGAACTGGCTGAACACGGATGAGGTGCGTGACATGTTGGATGCCAACGAACTGAGCCCACGCTTTGCCTACGATGAGGAGGATCTAGATGAAGATCGTGTATAACAGACTGCTGGGTGCTTGGTATGTGGTGCGTGGAAGGCATCACACGCCCATCAGTGGTCGTTTTGACACTAAAGAGGCTGCATTGGCATATCTTAGACAGCGTAACCC
>Ga0214923_10001541_pt1 | contig 32627 bp, 26 predicted proteins | sample LL1510_MetaG_FD_177993 | JGI IMG/M metagenome (GOLD analysis project Ga0214923, IMG submission 177993) | Freshwater microbial communities from Lake Lanier, Atlanta, Georgia, United States - LL-1510 | ecosystem: Environmental > Aquatic > Freshwater > Lake | place: USA: Georgia | collected...
CAAACGCCGGAAGCAAGAAACCAAACTCCGGAAGCAAGAAACCAAACTCCGGAAGCAAGAAACCAAACTCCGGAAGCAAGAAACCAAACTCCGGAAGCAAGAAACCAAATGTGTCAGCAGAGCCTCGGTCAATAGCAGGTTTTGGGTGGGATTTTTTGATTATGGGGTTTCTTTTCCCCAAAAACGGGTTTGTTTGGTTTCTGGCTACCCCCTTAAACTCAAAACCCCGCGGTTGCGGGGATTTTGAGGTTTATTTATAAGTTGAATTACTTGGGTCTCGTAAAAGTAAGCCCTTTGATTGCCAAATAATATGGACTATTTGCCCCAAATGCTGATTTTACATAGTTTTTCACCATTTTGGCTAATTGTACAATACCTGCGCGAGGATGATACAAAGCGTTGTCTCTCGAAATTCGGGCTTGAACGAGTGCATAACGAGCGGTAGATGCAGTACTATTATGGGTGCCTAAGGTAGTAAATAATGTATTTAAGGTTTGAAGCTGGAGCTCGGGTTCATTGGGCGCATATCCTGTAAGCGCTGAAAGGTATTCGATTAATCGCTGTAAATTACCCAGGCGGTTATCAAAGCTCATTTGAGAACCGGAGATTTGCTTTTGAGTTTCTTCTCCAGGGGCTGGTTCTTGGTTTTGTGTAGCTTTTTTACCTTGAATTTTTCGTGTAAAACTCTTCGCATCCTCTACCACGTTATCGGGGAAACCCTGAGCCGAAAGGGAATTCAGTAAACGGGAAGAAATACCGGATAGGGGTTCAAAGGCTGCTACTCGTTGGGTGAGAACTAATTTGCAAGCTGGTAATGTAGTGTTGACGGAGGTTAAAGCGGCATCTGCTGCTTGGTAGGCAGTTTGAAGCGCAGTAATAGAGATGGCGGTGTTGGATGGGTTGTAAAGAGAACCCATCGCCTGACAAGCGATAATGAGTTGATTGAATTCGGCAACATTCTTTGGATGCCCTTTTTCTGAAATGGAAGACATAATAAAAATGGTTAAATGAAAGAAAATACCCGCTCAACTGCTCAGGAAAAATGTTTGTTTGCTCTCCGTAACTGTGCGCGGATCAGTTGCAATAATAATAAATGGAATTATACAAGTCAATCATAGAATAAAAAAGTTTAATAATTGGAAAGACTAAGGGGTTGAAGAAAAGACGAAAATCTTTGTTGGAGAGGGTTTAAACCCAATATTTTGGTAAATACGCTTAATAATTTTTTTTCACCACGCCTGTAAGAAAATGGGATATAATTAGCAGTTACTGGGAAATGATTCTTTTAAAGCGATGGAGATTTATACCCTTATTACCCTGAAAGCTAAATAGCCCTTTAGATGATTTGGATTTGTAACTGCGGGGGTATATTTTTAGATGGAGAAGGAGTACAACAGAAATAATGAAAGTTAACGATATGAGCGTAAAAGAATTTGATAAAACTTTCGGACTTGTAAGTTCCATTGACGATGAAAAAAATCGTTTTGTAAATAGGATTGAAAATACTGTGTTCAATGCTTTTACAAATAACAGGGTGTTTGGCGACTATGAAGGGTTGTTTAAACAAGTGTGCTACCAACTTGGAGAGGATGCGACTGAATTGATTAGGCAAAACAGCTTTATGCGTCATTCAATTCCCAATTTCAAGACCCTTACCAATAAGGATTTCGTTCAGACTTTAAGAGTTGTTGTTGCAATTTATAATTGTTTTTCTAACAACCCCGGAAAACAAAGACTTGTTACCAATATTGTAGTTGATGCAATTGAAAAATCTAATTTGAATTTAGGAGTAAAGTGGGCTGATGGAATATTTTACCCAACAGGGGACAAGTTTTTAGACTCTGAATTGATTGATAAATCTATTGCTTTGCTTGACAAATTTCCAAACGAAAAAACTGATTTAAAAAACGCACTTGACAACTACTACGCAAAAAGTCCATATGGTGTTGTAGAAAACTGTTATATCGCAGTTGAAGGCGTGGGCAGACAATTACTTCGCAACAAAAAGACACTTGACAACAATCGTGAGGAATTATTACGAATTCTTCAGTTTTCTAAGTATTGGGATAAAATATTTTTGAATTATTTGAGCTATGCACACGAATACAGAAGACATGCAGGTGAAAATCGACACGATTTAAAACCAGAAGAAGTTGAAGGGTTTCTCTATTTAACTTGTTTAATTATAAGAGCAACAATCAGAGCAAGTGAAGGGCAAACTAAATGACATTTATAAGTCTGTATAAAGTGCGCTAGCAGGAACAACCAGAGTTTCATTGGGTGCGCTTTTCGGCCTTCGACTCCGCTCAGGCAGCAACTCCGCTCAGGGACCAACGTAATTATGGTGCTATCGTTTTAGGTTGGTAAAAATTATACGGTATATTAGTATCAGTAAGTCCAGTGATATATATGAATTTTTATATAGGAGATTAGTAACCTTTTCGATAATTACATAGGCATCTATAAACAGAATATATCCCTATAGCTAGCGGGACCAACCCTGCGCAAAACCGCAAGAACCACTTTTTAGGCAACGCTTCGACAATAAATCGTATTTTCACTAATGAATTTGATTGAATAAATGACATTTAAAAAGACACTTTCAGAACGTGATATCTGCACAAAGTTTATTACACCTGCGGTTGAGAAATCTGGTTGGAATAAACTGACACAGCTATTAGAGGAAGTTTCTTTCACAGATGGTAAAATATATGTTAGAGGTAAACTGACAGCTAGAGGAAATCAAAAACGAGCTGACTACATTCTCTATTACAAACCCAACATTCCTATTGCAATCATTGAAGCCAAAGACAACAACCATTCAGTAAGAGCTGGAATTCAACAAGCTTTGGAATATGCTCAAATCCTTGACATTCCTTGTGTATTCAGCAGTAACGGCGACGGATTTATATTTCACGACAGAACTGTTACAGACCGAAATATTGAAACCGAACTTTCATTAGACGAATTCCCCACCCCAGAACAACTTTGGGAAAAATACAAGCTATACAAGGGCATAGTCACAGCCGATGCTGAAAGAGTTGTTTCCCAAGATTATTATTTTGACGGCAGTGGTAGAAAGCCAAGATACTATCAGCAAATAGCTATCAACCGAACGGTTGAAGCAATTGCCAACGGTCAGAATAGAATTTTGTTGGTGATGGCAACTGGCACAGGAAAAACTTACACAGCGTTTCAAATCATTCACCGACTTTGGAAAGCAGGTGCAAAAAAACGCATACTGTTTTTAGCTGACAGAAATAATTTGATTGACCAAACAAGACGAGGCGACTTCAAACATTTCAAAGATAAAATGACGGTGGTAAAACACCGCATGGTTGACAAAAGCTATGAAATTTATTTGGCTTTGTATCAAGGTTTGAGCGGCAACGAAGAAGAAAAAAATATATATAAACAATTCAGTCCTGACTTTTTTGATTTGATAGTGGTAGACGAGTGTCACCGTGGAAGTGCGAAAGAAGATAGCAGTTGGCGAGAGATTCTCACCTACTTTAAAAACGCAACCCAAATCGGTTTAACTGCAACACCAAAGGAAACTAAAGAGACAAGCAATACAGAATATTTTAACGACCCGATTTATACTTACTCCTTGAAGCAAGGAATTGATGATGGTTTCTTAGCTCCCTATAGAGTGGTGAGAGTTGGTTTGAACATTGACTTGGAAGGTTGGCGACCCCCAAAAGGGTTTAAAGACAAAGACGGAAAGGAAGTTGAAGACAGAATTTACAACCGAACGGACTTTGATAAAAAAATTGTTTTTGACGAAAGAAGAAAGTTAGTTGCTCAAAAAATTACAGAGTTGCTAAAAGGTTATGACCGCTTCGCAAAGACAATAGTTTTTTGTTGCGACATTGAACATGCCGAAGGCATGAGAAACGCATTAGCAAATGAAAACAGTGATTTGGTTTCAGTCAATCACAAATACATTATGCAAATCACAGGCGACAATGACGAAGGCAAAAGAGAGTTAGACAACTTTATAAATCCTGAAGAAAAATATCCAGTCATTGCAACCACATCAGAGTTGATGACAACAGGGGTTGATGCTCAAACATGCAAAGTAATTGTGCTGGATAGCAACATTGCAAGCATGACTAAGTTCAAGCAAATCATTGGCAGAGGCACAAGAATAAATGAAGAATACGGAAAACTTTTTTTCACCATTCTTGATTTCAGAAATGCAACAGATTTATTTGCAGACAAAGATTTTGATGGTGACCCACTTCGTGTAAAACCCGTTTCGCAAGACGAAGATTTATCTTTAGTTGTAATTGAAGAAGAAGAAAACAATCTCAAAATTTTAGACGAAACAACAGGCGAACAAATAAAATTTGAGAAACCAACCATCCGATATCCTGACGGTAGCAGACCAGATGGAACTCCGATTACAAAAGAGAAAAGAGAAAAAATTTTTGTGAACGGAGTTGATGTTTCTGTTTTGGTAAGTCGTGAAATGTATTTTGACAACAAAGGCAGACCAATAACAGCAAGTTTAAAAGATCACACCAAAGAAATTATTCAAGAAAACTTTTCATCGTTGGACGACTTTTTAAACAAGTGGAACACCGCCGACCGAAAAGAAGCCATCATTGCTGAGTTACAGGAACAAGGCGTAATGGTAGAAGCCTTGTATGATGCCGTGAACAAAGAAGTTGATTTGTTCGATTTGATTTGCCATGTTGCCTACGACCAACCTCCATTGACGAGAAAGGAACGCGCCAACAATGTGAAGAAGCGAAACTACTTTACCAAATATGGCGAACAAGCAAGAAATGTTTTGGAAGCATTGTTAGATAAATATGCGGATGAAGGAATCACAAACATTGAAAGCATTGAAGTTTTAAGAGTAAATCCTTTTGAAGAATTTGGTTCACCAATTGAAATCATTAATGAGTTTGGCAGCAAAGAAAAATATTTGCAAGCCGTAAAAGAATTAGAAATAGAATTGTATAAAATTGTTGGGTAATGCCATTTGTTAAAGTATATATTCATTTTGTTTGGAGTACAAAAAATCGATATCCATTCTTGAATTCAAAAGAATTAAGACTTAAGGTTTGGAATCATATCAGGGAAAATGCCAAAGAGAAAGGGATTTTTATTGACTTTATAAATGGTTATTCAGACCATTGCCATTGTTTGGTTTCATTAGGTATTGATCAAACTATTCAGAAAGTAATGCAATTAATTAAAGGGGAATCATCATTTTGGATTAATAAGCAAGGTCTCCTTGCTGAATTGCCTCCATTTTCAGATGGAGGACTACAAAAATTTGAATGGCAAGATGAGTATTTTGCTGTTTCAGTTTCTGAATCCTTAATTGATAAAGTTAGAGATTATATTAAAAATCAAGAAGAACATCATAGCAATAAAACATTTCAGGAAGAATATGATGATTTTATTAGCAAATATGGATTTAAGAAGTTTAATGGATAATATTTTGGCTAAAGCCAATAATGGAATTGAATCTATTTATCCTCCATCTAAAGATGGAGGCAATTCAAATGGAGGCAATTCAAATGGAGTCATTTTAATTAATTTGAATAGGAATGTGGCTTTAGCCAATTCTAAAAGATGGATGTAATTGGAAAAATTTGAATAGGAATACGGCTTTAGCCCATTCCAAAAGATGGATGTAATTGGATAAATTTGAATAGGAATGCGGCTTTTGCCCATTCCAAAAGATGAATGTAATTGGGGAAATTTGAATAGGAATGAAGCTTTAGCCCATTCCCAAAGATGGATGTAATTGGATAAATTTGAATAGGAATGCGGCTTTAGCCCATTCATAAAGAGAAATTCCCGAAATTGGCTTTAGCCAAAGGTTTAATTGATAATACAAATGAACAACATATCAGGCATAGTAAAAAGTATTCAAAACATAATGTGGCAAGACACAGGCTTGAATGGCGATGCACAACGCATTGAACAATTGGGCTGGATGCTTTTTTTGAAAATATTTTCGGATAAAGACAAAGAATTAGAGTTACTGGACGACAAATACAAATCTCCCATTCCTGATAAATTTCATTGGGTAAAAGAAAAAGGCAATTGGGCTGGAGACGATGAAGGAATGACAGGCGATGAACTGTTGGAGTTTGTGGACAGGCAATTGTTTCCTGCACTTCGCAATTTAGATTTAAGCACAGGCAACCAACGAGCAGTTATTGTGCGTGAAGTATTTGAAGGCAATAACAACTATATGAAAAGCGGTATCAACATTCGTAAGGTGTTGAACAAGCTAAACGAAATTGATTTTAACATTGCCAAAGACCGCCACGCTTTTGGCGAATTGTACGAAACCATTTTAAAGGAATTGCAAAGTGCTGGCAAAAGCGGTGAGTTTTATACGCCTAGAGCCATTACACAATTCATTACTGAAATGATAAATCCACAATTGGGCGAAAAGCTACTTGACCCTGCTTGTGGAACTGGTGGCTATTTGACTTGTGCCATTGAGCATTTAAAGAAACAAGCTAAAAATGTAAAAGAACGAAAAAGTATTGAAGACAACATTGCAGGTTGGGAATACAAACCATTACCGTATTTGTTGGCAACAACCAATCTCATTTTGCACGACATTGAAATACCAAACATCAAATTTGGCGATGCTTTAGACCAACCGTTGAGCAACTTTACCGAAAAGCACCGAGTAAATGTAATATTAGCAAATCCGCCATTTGGTGGCATTGTAGCCAACAACAACGAAACCAATTTTCCGCAAACTTACCGTACCAAAGAGAGTGCAGACTTGTTTTTAATCTTGATGATTCATTTGTTAAAGCAAGACGGACGAGCAGGAATTGTTTTGCCTGATGGCAGTTTAACAGGCGATGGCGTAAAACAACGCATACGCCAAAGACTATTGGAAGAATGCAATCTGCATACAATCATACGTTTGCCTAATTCAGTTTTTCAGCCTTATGCAACAGTAGCAACCAACTTGTTGTTTTTTGACAAAGGAAAACCTACCAAAGACATTTGGTATTACGAACATCGTATGCCCGAAGATTACAAAGCATACAGCAAAACAAGACCGATTCAAGTAAAAGAATTTGAACCTATTAAAAAGTGGTGGAATAAACGCAAGGAAAGCGACATTTCTTGGAAAGTAAACATCAAAACCATTATTGAGAGAGGTTACGATTTAGACATTAAGAATCCAACTAAGAAAGCAGAAGAAGCAGAACTAAGCAGTTTAGAACTAATGGAACTTCTTGCAAAAAGCTTTGATAATAGCCACAAATTGTTGAACCAACTAAAACAAGCCGTTAAATGAGTTGGAGAACAGTTAAGTTAGCTGAATTGGTTGAAAATTTTTCAGTACGTGCCAAAGATGTTGGCGGTGCAGAAGGATTAGATTTCTATGGTGTAAGCAATGAGGATGGAATCATAAAAACAAAATATGCTGCTGAAGACAAAGCAGAAGATTATAAAATAATAGAAAAAGGATGTTTTGCATATAATCCTTATCGTGTAAATGTTGGTTCAATTGGTTTGGTATCAGATGACACAAGAGGCTTAATAAGCCCTGCGTATGTAATTTTTAAACCAAAACCAAAATCAATTATTCCTGAATTGTTATTTAAGTTTCTAAAATCTGCCGAAGGTTTAAGACAAATTATTTTTTACGCAAGAGGCACAGTTAGACAAGCCTTAAGATTTGAGGACTTATGCAATATTGAAATTTCAATTCCTGATTATTCAGAACAACAAGGTTTATACAACAAATTAATTAATTCACAGAAGAGCAGTAATATCTTAGATGCTGAATTAAAGAAACAACTGGAATTGCTTAAAAAACTCCGACAGCAATTATTGCAAGATGCAGTGCAAGGTAAATTGGTAGAGCAAAATAAAAAGGATGAATCAGCCAGTGAATTGCTAAAAAAAATAAAGGCCGCAAAACAAAAACTGATTGCTGAAAAGAAACTTAAAAAAGAAAAAGAACTGCCACCTATAAAACCCGAAGAAATTCCATTTGAAATCCCTGAAAATTGGATATGGTGCAGATTGGGGGAAATTTGCGATACAATTACAAAGGGTTCTTCTCCTAATTGGCAAGGTGTTCAGTATGTAAATGAAGACAAGGGGATATTATTTATCACAAGTAAGAACGTTGACAGTTTTAAAATAGACCTTACAAAAGCAACTTACGTTGAAGAAAAGTTTAACGAAATAGAGCCACGTTCAACTCTTAAAAAAGGAGACTTATTAACAAATATAGTTGGTGCATCTATCGGCAGGACTGCATTATTTGACTTAGATGTTATTGCTAATATAAACCAAGCAGTTTGTATATTAAGAATTGAACATAACCTTATAAACAAAGATTATTTACTCAATTTAATGAACTCAGACTTAGCATTAAAAATGATGTTTGAAAGTCAATTTGCACCGGGCAGAGCAAATCTTAGTATGGGCAACATAGCATCGTTTACAATACCAATACCGCCATTAACTGAACAAATTCGGATAGTTCAAAAAGTTGATGAAATAATGCAGTATTGTAATAATTTAGAAGAAAGTATTAAACATAGTGAATCACAAAATGAAAAATTACTGCAACAGGTTTTGAGAGAGGCATTGAGGAAAGAACCAGTTGAAGCATAAATAAATATTAAGAAGATGAATCAAGAACAAAAACAAAGAGTATTAGCCCAATTAGACCCGTTTTGGAAATTGGACATTGACAAGCGAATTGCTGAAGTTTACAAGGACTACACAGACCTTTCAAGCATTGCTATTGGTTATTACACCGTAAGTGAATTGTCGCAATACTCTAAAAAAGTAATTTCACAACTAGGGCAAGTTCTTGAAACTCCATTTTCAAATATTCTTCCTTTTCAATATCAATTTCAAAATGATTTTGGCAATGGAAATTTGGGAGATGACCTAACAAATATGAATGCTTTAATTGAAGCAAATAATTTTGCAGATGCTGTAAATGTTTTAACTCGTTTGGTTTACTATCAAGTTGCAAATGGCTTTTGGGATAAGGTTTTAGAGAAAGACGACAAAAAGCGTTTTGCTCATATAGTTGAAATGGAAAGCAAATTAAATTTGGTTTCAGAACAACTTGCAAAAAACATTGAAACAAATAAAACGCTACTTGAATCACTAAAAACAGAAAAAGAAAATCTTGAAACTTTAGTAACAACAAAGAAAAAAGAACTTGGTGAAATTGAAGGACTGTTGCCTACCGCAAGAAACAATTCAGAGGAATTAAATAGATTACTAAATACAAGTACGGCTACTAACGAATCCATAAATAGTTTATTAACTCAGCAGAACACAAATCTTGAAACAATTACTAAAAAAATTGAAGAGGAAAAAACTGCTTATACTGGTTTTCAAAAAGACATCAAAGAATTAAAGGAGTTGTTCAATACCGAAATAGAAAACGGTGGAAAGAAAAATATCGAATTTGATAAAATGCTTGCTTCGGTTTTAGAACAGAGTAAAACATTTGATAAACAAATTTTAGTCTTGAATGAACTCATTGGAAAAGAAGGAGCAGTGAGACTTTTCAATACTTTCAACGACAGAAAAAAAGATTTAGACGCACCAGTAAAACGCTGGGCTTGGATTGTAATTGGAACTGGTATTGCCGCTTTGATTTTAATAATTGGAATATTTACAAACTTCTTCGGATTGATTCCTACAATGAAAATGCCTGATACGATAGATTGGCAATTCTTGGTTATTAACTCATTGAAATCAACACCGATAATGATTGTACTATTCTTTACCATTAAACAATATGTGAGAGAAAGAACTTTTCAAGAAGAATACGCCTTTCGTTCTGCAATTGCCTTGACAGTTCAAGCGTATGGTGACATTTCTGGTTCAAAAAAAGAAGACCTGATTTTGCAAGCGGTTTCAACAATCTATTCTTTACCATCAATGATGAAAGACAAACCAACAAGTTTTTTCGGATTTAGAAGTAAAACACTAATAGACACAATGAAAGAGATAAATGAAACTTTAAAGACAATTAAGAAATAGCCCACGCATTTTGCAAGCATAATTTATTTTTCACAAACGCATAAACCAAAACATCAAAAAAAAATGGAAGAGTGTTTTCGCCGCCGCTTCACAATTACATCAACTATTTAACTACTTTTAAAATCTTATAAATGGAGTTTCAAATGATAAAAAAAGAAATCAGTTTCTCAGACCTTATTGACTACTTCAAAAAGAATCAAGTCCCAACATTTGATGAAGACATTGACAAGTTCGGAGGATATTTTATAACAGCGGCACGAATTGCTGCTGTTATTATTGCTCCGGACCCTGTTTCTAAAATCAGTGTGTTTTGTGCGGGCATTGATGCCGCCACACTGAGAGCATCTAAACTTTTTTCCTGGTTACCTGATAAGTTCAAATACAAGTGTAACCCCTCCTAAAAATCAAACTGCTTCAAAAAGGAAAAACAATACCTTTAATCAGCCCATGAAAACAACCTCATTAATAATTATTCACTATTATATATAAGTACTATTATCTACTGAGTATAAATATAAAAGTTTATTATTAACATAACCTTAACCTGAATTTAAAGAATATCCTTTTTTATCCAAGGGAAATGTGTACCTTTGCATTGAAAACAGGCGTGTGCCTGATGCCTTGTGAGGCGGCTTTTCAACTTTTTCCCTGGAACAGGGCGTTAAGCACACCGCTTAATTGTGACCAAGTTGTGAACTCTACTCCTGAGGTTTCTGACAACTGGTACTTTTACAAATTTACATGAATCCATTCGAAACCCTTGGGCTTGGTCCCGAGCTCGTTACTGCTATAACTCGTTTAGGGTTTGAGCAACCCACCCCTGTGCAAGCACAGGCTATCCCCATCTTATTATCTGGAGAAAAGGACTTAATCGCCCTCGCCCAAACCGGTACCGGAAAAACCGCAGCCTTTGGCCTTCCTCTCTTATCTCTCTTAGAGCCTTGGTCAAAGGAAACCCAGGGATTGGTGTTATGTCCAACGCGTGAGTTGTGTCTTCAAATCACCAAAGATCTTCAACGATATGCGGAAGATTTACCTGCCTTTAAGATTGTCGCTGTTTACGGGGGAGCAAATATTCAAACGCAAATCCGCGAGATCAAAAACGGAGCTCAAATCATTGTAGCTACGCCTGGTCGTTTGGTGGATTTAATTGACCGTCGTGCGATTAATCTGGAAACGATTCGTTACGTAATCTTAGATGAGGCAGATGAAATGCTGAACGTAGGATTTAAGGACGCTTTAGATTTAATCCTCTCTAAAACCCCAAAAGATAAATTGACCTGGTTGTTCTCTGCTACCCTTCCTAATGAAGTGCAAGTGATTGCCAGCAGATATATGCATCAACCTGTGGAAATACAGGCAGGACAAAGAAATCAGGGCAATGAAAATATTGACCATATCTGTTATGTGGTTAAGCCGAGAGATAGATATCAAACCTTAAAAAGAATCTTGGATGCACATCCAGAGATTTTTGGGATTGTGTTTTGTAGAACCAAGGCTGAAACCCAACAGGTAGCTGATTTATTGCATCAAGACGGATATCCTGCTGAATCCTTGCATGGAGATTTGTCTCAATTACAAAGAGATCAGGTGATGCGTAAATTCCGTAATCGTTCGATTCAATTATTGGTAGCTACCGACGTAGCCGCTCGTGGGATTGACGTTTCGGATATATCTCATATCATTAATTATAACCTTCCGGATGAACCCGAAGTGTATACCCATAGATCTGGCCGTACTGCACGTGCTGGTAAAAAAGGAGTATCTATATTAATTGCAGCTCCTGGAGATGTAAGAAGAATTGGGTTGATTGAAAGAACCCTTAAACAACCGATTCGTCAAGAAGAAGTGCCTTCTGGTACTTTGATTTTAGATCGTCAGATTGGTCACTTTTTAGAAACCATTCGGGATACTAAAGTGGAAAGTGTATTGATGGAAAGATTTTTACCTAGGTTGCATGAAACCATGGAAGGGCTTTCTACCGATGATATCTTAAAAAGATTTTTCGTGGCGGGCATTCATCGTTTCCTTCCGTATGGAATGGGATTAGAAGATATTGAAACAGCAGGATCCCGTCGTCAAGGAGTACGTCTAAGAATAAACTTGGGCAGAATGGATGAACTCGATGCACAAACCCTTAGAGACTTCCTGATTTTAATGGCAGGATTAGAAGCTAAGCAGATTTATGCATTAGAGATTAATAAGTCCTACACTCAGTTGGAAGTAGAACCCGGATGTGAAAATAAGATTATGGAAACTTTCCGAGATGAGCGATATCAAGGAAGAAGAATACGTATTGAGTTAGGAGATAAATTAAGAGAAGGGGAAGGTTCAGGTGAACGTCGTCGTTCTTATAGTGGTGGTGGAAGATCTTCAGGTGGGGGAGGAGATCGCAGAGGCGATCGTTCTGGTGGTGGATCTAGAGGAGGATATTCAGGTAATAGACGCTCCGATTCTCGCAGAACCAGCGATGGAGGAGGAGAAGGCGCTAGAAAATCTTATCCTAGAGGCTAATTCTAATGTAAGCACACAACAAAAAAAATCCCCTATCATAAGGGGATTTTTTTTGTACTAAATTTCTTTATAATAGTGTTCGACTAGTATTTTATTAATCGAACTACTTTAAGTTGATCATCCTTTCTAAATTGAAGAAAATAAACACCTGCAGGGTAAGCGCTTAAATCTATTACCCCTTTAGCAGTAGAGAGCTCTTTAGGATTATGCATAGGAGAGCAATACATCTGACATGATTCTAAAAGGTCAGCATCTTCCGTATCTACATAAAAAATACCATCTTGAGAAGGATTGGGATATACTCGGATTCCTTCTTCCTTAATAATTGAAGCCCCAATATTAGTGATGCCTGGAGAATTATATAAAGCAGCTCTGGGAGCAGTAGCCATGAAAGAATTCATACGGGCTACCTGGCCATTGGTGAAGATATTCATACATTGATCATCTGTATAATCCATGTAATTCATATACATAGCTCCAGCGCTACTACTACTGCAATCGGGTTGAGGATAGGAAGGGCAACCATAATGCTCAGCTGTAGAAGTAGGGGTATCGTTTACAAAGTCATCTCCACAATTGGTATCTCCCCAAATATGATATAACCCTAAATAATGCCCTACTTCATGGGTTAGCGTTCTGCCTGAGTTATATGGGGCTGAGGCACCTGTACCAGGACCTCCGAAGTATTGATAGTCTATCACAATACCATCAATAGAATCACTGGAAGGAGAGGGGTCAGGTTGGGTGGCATATCCCAATAAACTATTGTTTAATTTACATACCCAAATATTTAAATATTGGGTGCGATCCCAAATATCTTTTCCTCCTTGCGCAGTAAATTTCATTTTGTCATCCAATCCAAAACCATTGATGTTAGTTTTAGTATAGGTAACTCCATTGGTCTGTTGTTGATTGGGATCCCGATTGGCAAGTACAAATTGAATTCCCATCCTTCCGGCAATCGGTCGAAAAGGATTTGGCGTTAATACCGTATCAAAATTTAAACGGTTATAATCAACATTCAACTGTGTGATATTAGATTGAATCCTACTAAAAGATAAACTATCCTGAGCGTTATAATACACCACATGAACAACTACTGGAATAGTATTGGCAAGCTGAGTTTTAGAATTTAAGGAGGAAGTGTTGTTTAATATTCTTTGCACTTCCTTTTCCAATTGCTGCCGTTGTTCTGCTAAACCGGGATGCAGTTCTTCTTGAAGTTGAGAATAACCAGAAGTGCCACAGGCTCTTTTTACTGGAGAGGATGGGGCATTAACCGTAGAGAATTGAACCTGAGCCCAAATAGCTGATGCTGTTAGGCAATACAAGCCTAAACCCAGTAAGGCATAAGATAAATAACGCATCATACTATTTTGTTTCAACAAGATTATTTAATTACCACACGTCCGAGGTAGTTCTTTCCACCTGAAACTACGGACAATTGATAAAATCCAATGGGTAGAGAAGTTACTTGAATCTGCAAGGTGGTTTCGTCTTGAGATAATTGGTAACTATAAGATTGAACTTCTTGTCCTAGCATATTCCGAAGGGTGATAACCGGTTGTTGTAAAGGTTGACCAAATACAGCCTTAAAGGATTCATGCGCCGGATTGGGATATAATTCAAATCCATAGGTATTTGCATCAGCATCTACGCCTATGATATTTGGATCCACCACAACAATTACTTGGGCAGTATCCGAACATCCGTTACCATCCATAACGGTTACAGTATAGGTAGTAGTTGCGGTTGGGCTAGCCGTAACCGTTGCTCCCGTGGTGGAAGATAATCCTGCGCTCGGCGACCAGCTATAAGAACCGGAACCAGAAGCGGTAAGGGTAGTACTTCCTCCAGTACCCACACTATCAATCGTAGGGGAAACACTAGCAGCAGGCTGGGTAATGGTGATCATCCCAGTTTGAAGTAAGGTATCATTGCCATTACATCCTGTGGCAATAAGCGTAACTGCAAAACTTCCTGCATTAGGATACGTAATCGCGGGATTATTACTCGTGGAGGTAGAAGGACTACCTCCTGTAAAATTCCAAACAGATGCAATGGCGTCGGTAGATAGATTTGTAAAACCAAATACTTGTCCTGGGCAACCTTGTGTTCCTGTAGAAGAAAACGAAGCGGTAGGAACTAAATTAGTAACCACATTTACAGATACTGAAGTTTGATTACTACATCCATTAGCGTTGGTACCGGTTATGGTATATTGCGTACTAGATAATGGGGTAGAAGTTACCGATAGTCCAGTAGTGGAAGTTAATCCTGTGGCAGGAGACCAAGTATAAGAAACCGCACCACCTGCGGTTAATACTGTACTAGCTCCCGGGCAAATGGTAGTGGTAGCAGGGGTTACCGTTACATTGGGATTCGGTGTAATGGTGACTGTATTGTTAAGTACATAAGTTGCGGTTGCCAAACAAGAACCAATGGCTTGTAAGGAAATTGTATAGGTTCCAGCTGCAGGATAGGTAAGGGTAGGGGTAAGGCCAGAATAAGAGGCTGGAGTTCCTCCGGTTAAATCCCAAATATAGGCTTGGGCATTGATGGAGGTATTGTTTAGGTTAATGGTATCACCGATACAACCGGTATTATTGAGTACTGTAAATCCAGCGGATGGGGGAGAGTTGGTCACCAATGGGAAGATCGCCAGATTCAACTCAGCAGCAAACTGATTAAGGGGGTCGTTCATCGGATGCCAAGTAGCATCATTCCATTGTTCCCAAGCTAAACCAGGAACGGTAGTATCTACGGAGTCAGACAAGATAGCCAAAGTATCACCTGCACTCGAAGGTATTTCAAAACCAAGATAGAAAGGTCCCGTAATAGCAACCGGGTTATTGAATAATACTGTGGTGGGTACTCCAGCAATTAGGGAAGGAGCAATATCATTAAAGGTAATGGTTTGAGAAGCTAAGATATTATTCGGAGCACTTCCTGTTCCGGTTGCATCCCATACTCTTACGATTACATCGGTGGCACCGGATCCGGCTAAATATCCGAAGAACATATCTGCACCTGTTATTTGAGTGGCAACCCCCCAAGAACCAAAGTAATTGGCTTTTGCCATATCACCGAAGTTATTAGTGCCCGTCATAAAGCCATCTGTTGAATTGTAGATGTACAATTTATAGTTGGAATTCAAAGGATAATTAAGCGTGTCACAAGCACCAGGTCCACCGGGAGCTACAACAGTAATATAACCAGTCTTGGTTTCCGTATCAGTACCAAAGCCATTGGTGGCAGTCATTGAAACTGTGTAAACACCCGGAGTATTATATACAATGTTAGAAGGATTTTGTTGGGTGGAGGTTGTAGTTACTGCACCTGTAAAAGTCCAACTCCAACTGGTAGGATTACTGGTACTTAAATCAAAGAAGCTTACAGATCCACCAGCTAAGATCACCAAATTATTGGCCACAAAATCAGCGACTGGAGGAGCATTAACTGGAACACAACCCACAGAAGTTAAAAGACCAGAGCGAGATCCATTTAAGGCCGCTAACATTCTGCTGGATTGACCAGGCGTAAACATTTGAATACAGTTGTCATCTCCGTAATCCATGTAATTCATAAACATATCTCCATTGGGGCCATTGTTGCAGGTCACCTGTGGAAAAGAAACACAACCATAATTTGCAGCTTGTGAAGTAGGAGTATCTGATACGAAGTCATTTCCACAATTCGCATCTCCCCATATATGACGAAGGTTTAACCAATGCCCAATTTCATGCGTTGCCGTTCTTCCTAAATCATAAGGAGCAGAGGCGGTTCCTTGATTACCAAAATATTTGTATCCAATCACCACTCCGTCAGTTGCTGAAGGTCCTCCAGGGAATTGGGCATATCCTAATAATCCTCCTCCTAAATCACATACCCAAATATTTAAGTAATTAGAAGTATTCCAAGGGTCAATACCGCCAGTACTTGTAGCTTTAACATCATCATTTTGGGAAAAAGAAGAAACCGTAGTAGGGGTGCGGGTAATTCCGGTGGTAGGATTTCCATTCGGGTCTTGTTGCGCTAAACAGAATTCAATCTGCGCATCAGCAGCAAGGGGTTTAAAGGGATTCGGGATTAAATTAGTATCAGCGTTTAGTTTTCTAAAGTCTTCATTCAGAATAGCGATTTGAGAATAAATTTGATTGTCACTAATATTCTCAGTGCTGTTTTGATAAACAACATGCACAACTACTGGTATGGTAATAACCGCTTGGGTTCTTTGTAAGAGTCTGGAGTTAGCTGGTAAGTTATCCAAGGCTTCAAGGTTTTTCTTCCACTGTGGATTCTTGCGGAATTGCTCTTCCATATATTCAGTGGTTCCACAATTTCTTCTAGCAGGTACAGAAGAAGAGGAAGTAATCCCGGCTTTCAGGGGCTTTGAAGCTATACGCTGTGTGGCAGTAGCATCTGGTTTAGAGATTGCAGAAACAGGTATTACTTGATAATTCTTATGCGTGTTTTGAGCATTTATTTCACTTAATGAGAAGATAAGGGAAAGCAAGAAGAATACTAAAGAGGAAATGCGCATATAGGCGTGGTTTAATTTAGATAACTTATTCAAAATTAACATAAACTAATGGTTCTAGAAATTATTCCAACATTTATTTATTCACGTAAAAATCTAAATTTTACATCTTTATTCGACTGAATAATATTAACCCCATTCAAACATTGATTTAGACGGTTGGGTTGAAAAATATAGGAATATTCATGCCATAAAAGGGTAACTTGTAAGCTAATCAACGAAAAGAGTCAAGTAAGTGGGATGCCCTTAAATCCCTTACCCTTACACTAGAAAAATGTAATTTGTTATTTATTAAGAATTGAAATGAAAGTAATCGGATTTTGGGTGAATTGGTTTTTTTGTTTAGGGCTTACCTTGAGTATAGGTAATACAGTATTTGCGCAAACAACCTCTGATTATAAGACAGGAGAACTGTATGTAAAGTTTACGAATTGGGATAAAACTATACCTCAGGATTTATCTTCCCCAGGTGCTTTATCTTCTTCCTGGGATAGCATTTTACAAGTATGTGGAATGAGTTCTTTTACTAGAGCATTTCCATTGTTAGACTATGCACCTTTAAAAACTGCTTATAAACTTAAGTTTTCAAATGCTATACAAGAAGCCTCATTGTATGCATGGATTAGCCAGCAGCCTGAAGTTGAATATGTAGAAAAAGTTCCTGACTATCACCTTGTACTTACGCCTAATGATCCGAGTTTTACCGCCAACACTACTACACAATGGGGATTGTATAAAATTCAAGCCCAACAAGCTTGGAACATTACCACCGGTAGTGCTTCCGCAATTGTAGCGGTGGTAGATGATGCAGTAAAAATTACCCATCAGGATTTAATCGGAAACCTATGGACGAATCCATTAGAGATAGCTGGTAATGGAATTGATGATGACCAAAATGGATATATTGATGATGTGAATGGATGGGATGCTGCAGATTTAGACAATAATCCCAATCCTCCCGGAACCGCTACCAACTCTAATTTTACCCATGGTACCCATTGCGCAGGGATTGTGGCAGCCAAAACGAATAATGCAATTGGCGTTGCTTCTATTGGATTTAACATTACTTATATCCCCGTAAAATGTAAATTAAGTTCCACCAGCGGATCCAGTATTCAAGCGGCAATGGAAGGGGTTCAGTATGCAATTAATACTCCGGCAAAGATCATCAGTATGTCCTGGGGTAGTGGGGGTTCTTCCTCAGTGGAACAAATGGTATTTGATTATGCTTGGCAACAAGGGATAGCACTGATTGCTGCTGCCGGAAACAATGGCAATCAAGTGCAATTTTATCCTGCTAATTATAATCATGTATTGGCAATTGGAAATACTGCGAGTTCAGATGCGAGATCTACTTCTTCTAATTATGGTAATTGGTTGGATTTAATGGCGCCAGGTACTACCATCTATAATTGTCTTGCTGGTTCTAATTCTTCGTATGGAAATCAAACCGGAACTTCCATGGCAACCCCAATGGTAGCCGGGGCTGCAGGATTATTGATTTCCGTAAATCCAGGATTAACGCCAGATGATATCTACAAATGCCTTCAGGATTCTGCTGATAATATTGATGCACAAAACCCCACTATATTAGGCCTAATCGGTTCTGGAAGATTAAATGCATTTCGTTCTTTAGGATGTGCAGTTGCAGGGGTTGTACCTATTGCACGTTTTACTTCCAACAACAATCAAGTGTGTGCTGGTTCTCCAGTTCAATTTACCGATTTATCGTATAACACACCCACCAGTTGGGTATGGACTTTCCAGGGCGGTACACCAGCAACTTCTACGCTTCAACATCCCATAGTATCTTGGGCAGCACCGGGTACTTATGCTGTAACGCTTGAAGCAATTAATACCAGAGGAAGAGATACTTCTATTCAAGCACAATATATGGTGGTAATTGGTGGAGGACAACCCTTACCTTTTTCTGAAGATTTTGAAAGTAACAGCCTTCAAACCAATAATTGGTTTGTAGATAATCCTGATTCCTCCTTTACTTGGGATATTGCTACTACTGGGGGAAATCCTAGAGGAGGAGTTAAGTCTGGGTGGATGAATTTTTATGATTATGCTACGAATGGTAGAAAAGACGGACTGGTTACGCCCCCTTTCGATTTTTCTCCTTATTCTTCGGTGGGATTTCGTTTTAGCCGAGCCTTCCGTCAAATCCCAAACCGAAATGATTCGTTGGTAGTTAGAATATCTACAGATTGTGGAGTTACCTGGCCTAATACTTTATTGAGAATTGGTGGAAATACCCTAGGTACTGCTTCTACCCTAAACTCAGCCTTTACGCCTTCAAACGCCTCGCATTGGTGCGGCAGTTCTGTTATTTGTGATTCCTTTAACTTAATTGCTTATGCAGGTCAACCTCAAGTAAGAATACGATTTGAAGGAATCAACAATTATGGTAACCATTTATATATTGATGATGTTAATTTAGTTGGAGTACCTAAGGCCAATTTCTCCGCCAATCAAACCCTGATCTGTGCAGGGCAAAGTGTAAATTTCTCAGACTTAAGTACAGGAGGAGCGATTGGTTGGAACTGGACCTTAGCGGGAAGTTCAACGCCAACTTCTACTACAGCGTCTCCAACTGTTACCTATGCTAATCCTGGCACTTATGCAGTGTCCCTTTCTGTAACGGGTTCTTATGGTAGTCATACGTTAAGTCGCACGGGTTATATTGTGGTTGCTACCCAGCCCAATGTAAATGTTACTGCTCCGATTCAGCCTCTATGTAGTAATTCTGCTCCGGTTACTTTAATCACAAGTCCAGTAGGAGGAAGCTTAACGGGTACTGGAATATCAGGTCTCAATTTTGATCCAGTCCTTGCAGGGGTTGGAACACATCGGGTTTATTATCAATTTACTTCCCCTCAGGGATGTAGTGGAATTGATTCTGCAGATATAAATGTAAGCGTGGCGACACCCGGCAGTATTACAGGAATAGCCGGAACTTTATGTGAAACAGGTTCTGCTGTTAGTTTATCTGGGTCACCTGCAGGAGGAAGTTTTAGTGGGATTGGCATCATCGGTTCTCAGTTTTCTCCCTCCCAAGCTGGTAGTGGATCTCACACTATCCATTATAACTATACCGATATTTCAGGATGTGCCGGAATGGTAAGCCAAGTGGTAACCGTACAAGGATTGGTAACCCCAGTATTTGCGAATCCAACTGCTGTTTGTAGGAGTGATGCACCTGTTGCACTAGCCGCTACACCAGCCGGAGGAACCTTTACAGGTCCTGGTATTAGCGCCAATTCATTTGACCCCTCTCTTGCAGGAGTAGGAACTCATACCCTTCAATATGCCTTTACATCTGGAAGTTGTTCCTATACTGCTTCTACCACGATGCAGGTTAAAGCAATACCCGTGGTTAGTTTTTCAGCACCAGCCGGTGGTCCTTGGTGTCAATTAGCTTCCCCTAAAACCCTTACCGGTTCACCAACGGGTGGAGTGTTTTCTGGAATTGGCGTGAGCGGGAATTCCTTCAATCCAACTTTAGCTTCTGTGGGGATGAATATCTTATCCTATCAAGCTATGGGAACCAATGGTTGTTATGGATCAGATACCGCGCAAGTATGGATTACTGCTCCACCTGCTCCTTTGATTAATCAAGGAAGTATCATGGACATATGTGGGGTGGGCTATTTAGATGTGAACGCACCAGGAAGCTTACAGTGGTATTTGAATGGATCTCCTATAACAGGTGCTACTGGTCCTAAAATTTACCCAACGGTTTCTGGTAATTATACAGTATCCCAACTGCTCAATGGATGCCAAGGCACAAGTTTACCTATAACTGTATCTTGGTTGCCTTATGTTAAAGCTAAATTCTCTTATAATAGGAATGGCTTGAATTTGAGTTTTGTAAATCAAAGCCAAAATGGAACTACGTATAATTGGGACTTTGGTCAGGGAAGCCCATCAACGCTTGCTTCTCCTAGTTTTACCTATGCTTATCCATCGGTGTATATTGTAACGCTTACGGCGATGAATGATAATTGTTTTGATGTATTTAAAGATACCATCACGGTTGGGAATGTAAGTATTCAATCCGAAGTATTACCTGAAGATTGGAAGGTATATCCTCAACCTATGGAGGAAAGTTTTACCATCGAATCCTCAGGCACTTTAGAACCAGCTGCATTGTCATTGGTGAATCTTTCAGGTCAGGAAGTGTGGAAGGGCACTTATCATGGAGGGAAAGAATCCTTCCAAGTGAATTTGCCCTCAGGCAGTTATGTGTTGTCGATAATCCTTAACGATTCCAAAACGTATAGGATGCCAATCCTAATCAGAAAGTAAAAAGGATATTAAGTAGTATTTCTTATCTATAATATCAGAAGCAAGCCTGATACAGTTTATCTATTCTAGAAAATAACAGATTAACAGTAATTTGTTTGCCTAAGAAGTATAAAAAATTACTATTAAATTATAGTATTAATGATTTATAGTTAAGATGTTTATATACTATCTAGGGTTATAAAAAAGTAAACTAACCCCAGACTTTGGTTCCTTCTGTACAATTTCTACAGATATCAATTTGGTCTCTACCTTTTAAGACCTGACCTCTAAACTCCCGATACTTTTCTCCTCTCCAGATTTGCTTAAAGGTTAATGCACCCACTTGACCCATTTCCCATTGTGCATCTTTATCAAAACAGCAAGGAAGCACTTTTCCATCCCAGGTTACTTCAGCTCCTTGCCATAATTTCCAACAATGATTCAGCAATGCATTTTTGATCTCATACTTACCGGTAAGGGGATTTAACCGATAACGGCTGTATTGATCTAACATTGGAATCAATTCATTTCCTTGTTCATATTCATATACCTGAGCGGTTTTTAAAACCACCTTATCCACCCCAATTTCTTTTCCTAAAGCTTTTACTTCTTCTATTTGATGTTCATTCGGCTTAACCACCAAAAACTGAAATAAAATTACCGGGGTAGGAGAGTTGAGTTGTTTTTTCCACTTTACCAAATTCCGAGTGCCTTCCAATACCTTTTCCAAGTTTCCGCCCACTCGATAGGCAGAATAGGTTTCTTGAGTAGTTCCATCAATAGAAATAATGACTCGGCTTAGTCCACTTTCTACTGTTTTACGCGCATTGTCGTCCGTTAAATAATGAGCATTCGTGCTTGTTGCTGTATAGATTCCTTTTTTACTCGCATACGAAGCCATCTTCAAAAGATCCGGATTTAAATACGGTTCTCCCTGAAAATATAAAATCAGATAAATTAAATCTTTGTGGACTTCATCAATGAGATGTTCAAAATAATCCAATTTTAGCATCCCGGTAGGTCGTGTAAAAGAACGCATACCCGAAGGGCATTCTGGGCATCGAAGATTACAAGAGGTGGTAGGTTCAAACCCAATGCTGGCGGGCATTCCCGCATGTTGAGGCCTACCTGACCATTTAGAAATATGATAGGATAAGGTTAAAAGAAAATAGTTAATCACTTTTCGAACACTTAAGGTTCGAAGTAGCGTGAGGCTGTCCTGAAAGGTTGTAAACAAGAAATAAAGGGGGATATTTTTTACAAATATACGAGGGAATAGCGGGTCTTGAGGTCTTTTCCGCTAAACCCCTATGGTTCCCGATTGAACTTGCTAATTTTACAGTTATGATATCCCCGGATCTTCAAGAAATAGAAGAACAATTATTGGCATATGTGGAGCATAATGATTTAGGTCGTTTAACCGAATTGTTATCTCACCACCATGCGAGTGATTTAGCGAGGATATTAGAAGATCTGAATACAGAAGATCGGGTTGCCCTAATTACGCGAATGCCTCCTGAGTTGGCGGCGGATGTGTTATCGGAGATGGATCCCGAAACCCATCCAGAGGAACTGTTGGAATGGCTTTCCATCGAACAATCCAAGGCAATCTTTAACGAACTCGATTCGGATGATGCAACCGATCTTATTGCAGCCTTACCTGAAGAGGAACAAGCAGAGTATCTTGAAAGGGTTGATAAGGAAGATGCGGCGGATATACGACAATTAATGGCGTACCCAGAGGATTCTGCGGGTAGGCTTATGTCAATGGAAATTATGTCTATCCCAGAAAATTTCTCCCGCAAACAAGCGATGGAAGAAATTGTCCGGAAATCTGAGGAGGTAGATGATTTTTATTATCTCTATATCATTGATAAAGCCAATAAACTTACGGGTATCGTCTCCTTTAAGAATTTACTTCGTGCAAAGCCCTTTCAAGAGATGAAAGAAATCGCTGAGCGTAAAATGGTGTATGTAAAAGCAAGCACCGATCAAGAGGAAGTAGCAAAAATATTCAGTCGGTATAACCTTCCCTCTTTGCCCGTGGTTGGGGAGAACATGGAATTATTAGGTAGGATAACCTTTGATGATGTATTAGATGTGATTGAAAAAGAATCCACTGAAGATTTATTAAGCTTTGCAGGGGTTTCTGAAGATGCGGAACTTCGAGGTGGATGGTATGAATCTGTTAAGACTCGAATTCCTTGGTTATTGGCTAACTTGTTTACGGCCTCTTTGGCCGGATTGATAACTTTAGCGTTCCATGGTACCTTGGAAAAGTTGGTGATTATCGCCTCTTATTTACCCATCATTGCTGGTGTTGCCGGAAATGGGGGAACTCAAACCCTGGCAATTACCCTGAGAAGGATTTCGACAGAAGATATTTCTAGAGAGAAAATTATCGGCATTATTACCAAAGAATTATTGGTAGGACTTACCAACGGGGTATTAATCGGCTTATCGGTTTCCTTAATGGCTTATGCTTATGAGGGAGATATAAAATTAGGGTTGGTGGTATTTTTTGCAATGGCAGCTAATCTCTTAATTTCTGGGATGGCAGGATCGGTGATCCCATTGGTATTAAAACAAATTAATATAGATCCTGCAGTAGCTTCCTCCATTTTTATCACCGCCATGACTGATATATTGGGATATACCTTATTACTTGGGCTGGCATCAGCAGTTTTATTGTAGTCCATCACCCCATTAGTGGAATAGCGTTTATCAGTTATAGGTATTTTCTTAGCTTTGCCCTCTAGATAATATGAATGATTTATTTGTAGATTTCAGTTTTCGTTCCGAATGGGAGAAACTTTGGGGCAGAAGAAAATTGCTGATTGGCGTTTGTGGGGTGGCAACTCTGATTGGGATATTGTTTACAAGTCCTTGGTTCATGAAGCCAGAGTTTAAATCTACAGCAGCCATTTTCCCTCCTTCTATTTCCTCTATTACGCAATTTAATTTTTCTGAAAATGCGTTTAGAGGCTTTGAAGCTGGGGAGGTAGAAGACGTAGATCGGATTATTTCATTGCTTCAAGCTCCTTCTTTAAAAGACCTTATGGCAATGCGATATGATTTGTATGCGCATTATGGATTAGAAACTCCCAAAGGAGGTCCAGCGCTTACTGCTTCTGAGAAATTTTACAAAGTTTATGATGATAAGGTAAAAGTTAGCTTTACCCAGTTTTCTACTATACAAATTGAAGTTTTTGATACAGATTCTGTTTTGGCTGCTCAAATCGCGAATGATTATATCGTTTATGTAGATAGTTTTTTAGATAAAGTAGCCTCCAGAAAAGAAGGTTTAAGAGAAGTAGAAGGAAATATCGCAGAGCTGAAAGTTCAAATAGATTCCCTGAGAGATTCGGTTCAATATTATAGAACCCGTTATCAAATCTATCAAGTAGAAAACCTCAGCGATGCAGTAGCTACTTATCTTTATCAAAAAAGTCATATCAGTCCCGAGTTTCATGTGCATTATGATAGAACAATGGCGTTGGCAACCCAGTTGTTTAATCTTAACCTGATCTTAGCCGATTTACAACGGGAAAGATTCTTTCGAAAAAAACATTTAGAAACCTATCCAAGTTTGTTGCATGTAATTAATTATGCAAAGCCCTCAGGATATAAAGCTCGGCCTAAACGAATGATTATTGTTTTTACAGTTACTTTCAGCACTTTACTGCTAATGGTTTTTTGGGTTTTATTGATGGATCGGAGAAAACGACCCGTATTGCCGATTTAAAATAAAATTGGGGAAGGGGTATATTTCTAATTTCTATCCGCCTCGTTTCTAAATCCAACTTTATGGGAACTTTGTTTCCTTAAAAACTCTAATCCTAAACGATAACTTTCTTTACCAAAACCAGCAATTAATCCATGGCAACCCGCTGCCGTCATGGATTGTTGGCGAAAATTATCTCGAGCATAAATAGGAGAGAGGTGAACTTCAACTTTCCAAAGTTTAGCTAATAATAAAGCGTCTAAAATCGCAACTGAATAATGGGAATATCCACCGGGATTAATCAACAATCCTTTGAAACCACTTTCTTCAGCCTGCTGAATCCAATCAATCAATTGTCCCTCATGATTCGATTGCTGATAAGTAATTTCAAGGTCAGGAAATTGAGGTTGTAGCCAATCCAGAATTTTTTCGAAACTTTCAGTTCCATAAACTAAGGAATCTCGTTTTCCCAATACATTTAAATTAGGTCCGTTTAATAGGAGAATTTTCAAGGTTAAATAATATTTTATACAAAACTAATCACTTCCGGATATGTGGCCTTCTTTACAAGAGTACTTTGAATATATTCAGATAGAAAAAGGGTTGGCTGTAAATTCAAGGTTAGCCTATCGTCAAGATTTGGAAAGATACTTAACCTTCATGCAGGAAAAGGGTTATCAATCTCCACTTGAAATCAAACCTGAGGATATACGAAAGTTTCTGGTATTTCTCTCTGAGACCTGTTATTTAGGACCTCGATCTCGTGCCCGGACTTTATCTGCCCTGAGGTCTTTTCATGGGTTTTTATTATTGGAAAACCCTCAAGCTTTGGATCCTACCGAATGGATTGATTCTCCCAAGTTAGCGAAGGAACTGCCAGTTGTTCTTTCAATTGAGGAGATTGATAAGATTTTTCAAGCGATTGATTTAAGTGAACCCAATGGCCAAAGAAATAGAGCCTTGTTAGAGGTTTTATATGCATGTGGATTAAGAGTTTCGGAACTTGTGAATTTGCAGATTTCTCGAATTTTTTTTGAGGATGAATTCATTCAGGTGACAGGAAAAGGAAATAAGGAAAGGTTGGTTCCGATTGGAGGATCGGCAATCCATCAATTAAAAATATATCTGGAACAAATTCGAAATCATACCCCGCCGGCCAATAGGGCTGCTGAGGATGTCGTTTTTTTAAATCGTAGGGGTCAAAAACTTACCCGCAACATGATTTTTTTAATTATTAAAAAAACTTGTGCCTTAGCAGGAATTCGGGTGACGGTTAGTCCACATACCTTTCGCCATTCATTTGCTACCCATTTGGTCGAAGGAGGGGCAGATCTAAAAGCGGTACAGGAAATGTTAGGGCATGTTTCTATTACTACTACTGAAATTTATACGCATTTGGATCGAGCGTATTTAAAGGAGGTGCATCGAACCTTCCATCCTAGAAAATAAATAACAGCTTATTTTAGGGCATGTAAAAATCTAAGATTGTCATTATAATCCCTCATTAAGGTTACTTTTTTAAATCCATGGTGTTCAAAGATATTTTTAGTTTCAGGGAGATAATCCCGATGACCTTCTACCCATACCTCCCCTTCAGCCTTTAACTTACTGCTGGCAAGCTTAGCAATTGCTCTATAAAAACATTGGGGGTCGCCAGCAGGGGTAAACAAGGCAATATGGGGTTCGAATGCACTAACACTCCGATCCATTTCTTGAATTTCAGGAGCCGGGATATAAGGAGGATTAGAAACGATGATATTTACCTCAGGATATTCATTTACGGAAGCTGATAACAAATTAAGTTGTCGGAACTCAATAGATAATCCGGATAATCGTGCATTTTCCTTAGCCAAATCCAAAGCTTGAGCAGAAATGTCGGTAGCCACTATTTCCCAGGAAGGGCGCGCATATTTTAATGCTAATCCAATACATCCTGTCCCAGTTCCAATATCTAAGACAGAAATTATTTCAGTCGAAGGATGGTGTGCTAAAATCAACTGAACAAGTTCTTCCGTTTCAGGTCTTGGAATTAAGGCACTTGAATGGACTTTGAGAAGTAGATTTGAAAAAGGAGTAAATGCTTCTATATATTGGATGGGTTCACCGGACAACAAACGCTTCATGCCGCCTTCCCATTTTTGGAAAAAGTTTGGGGTAACGGGCAAATCCCAGTTCAGGGAAAGTTGGGTTCGAGTAAAACCTGAGGTCCATTCTAGTAACCGATAGGCGAGAGAATTTTGAGCTTGTGGGGAATGATTTTGGGATAAATTTTCCCGAGTTTTATCAAAAAGTTCCTTCCAGGTGAGGCTTAACATAGGCCAAAGTTAGAAAATCAATGTGGAAAACCCAGTTTATACCAAACATGGGGAAAAGTTATCTATTTGATAATCAATACATAAAATACTATCTTAAATAAAAATGAAGAATATGTAATTTTTTTAAAACTCTTCCTTGACTGGTGATGCTGAATCCAGTAGTTTTGCAGTTCTCTTTTTGAAAGAGTAAAAGCTTCCAATAATCAATAAAATTAGATAATCGGATATGCCAACGATACAACAGCTGGTAAAGGTAGGTCGCAGTAAAAAAGTCTGGAAAAGTAAATCTCCAGCCCTTAATAGCTGTCCACAACGTCGTGGAGTTTGCACACGTGTTTACACGACAACTCCAAAGAAACCAAATTCTGCATTGCGGAAAGTGGCAAGGGTAAAACTATCTGGTGACGGTAAAGAAGTGAATGCTTATATCCCAGGTGAGGGTCATAATCTTCAAGAACACTCAATTGTATTGATTCGTGGAGGAAGGGTAAAAGACTTGCCAGGGGTACGTTATCATATTATCCGCGGTGCATTAGATACTGCAGGGGTAAATGATAGAAAACAAAGCCGATCTAAATACGGTACTAAGAAAAATGCTAAACCGGTAGCCAAGAAAAAATAATTTAGCCTGAAACGATCATATGCGTAAAGCGAGAGCAAAAAAAAGACAGGTACTTCCTGACCCTAAATTTCATAGCGAAATGGTTACCCGTTTTGTAAATAATTTAATGTTTTGTGGTAAGAAATCAACAGCTTATGGAATCTTTTATGATGCCTTAGCTTTGGTTGAAAAAAGATCAGAAACCCCAGGATTAGAAATTTTCACTACTGCACTAAATAACGTAATGCCAGTAGTTGAAGTGAAAAGCCGTAGGGTAGGGGGAGCTACTTTTCAAGTACCTACTGAAGTGCGTCCAGATCGTAGAGTAGCCATCGGAATGAAATGGATTATCTCCTATTCACGTCGCAGAGGTGAAAAAACAATGAAAGAAAAATTAGCAGGTGAATTACTTGCTGCATCTAAAGGTGAGGGTGCTTCTGTCAAAAAGAAAGAAGATACTCATAAAATGGCAGAGGCCAACAAAGCGTTTTCTCATTTTAAATTTTAATAAGCATTCATCCTCCTCATGGCCATTCGTAAAATTGACCTCGCACACACTAGAAATATAGGCATCATGGCCCATATTGACGCGGGTAAAACAACTACCTCAGAGCGCATATTGTATTATACAGGAGTAGTTCACAAAATTGGTGAAGTACACGAAGGAGCGGCTACCATGGACTGGATGGAGCAGGAGCAAGAAAGAGGGATTACCATTACCTCTGCTGCAACTACTACCTTCTGGAAATATTTATTTGATCAAGAATTTTACAAAATCAACCTGATTGATACCCCAGGTCACGTGGATTTTACCGTAGAGGTAGAACGTTCGCTTCGGGTATTGGATGGTGCTGTGGCTTTGTTTTGTGCAGTGGGTGGAGTAGAACCGCAGTCTGAAACTGTTTGGCGTCAGGCTACCAAATATCACGTTCCACGTATTGCCTTCGTTAACAAAATGGATAGGGCTGGAGCTGATTTCTTCAATGTAGTTAAACAAATTCAAGAAAGATTAAACGGAAATCCCGTGCCACTTCAAGTACCCATTGGTGCAGAAGAAACCTTCAAAGGTGTAGTAGATCTTATTGAAAATAAAGCGATCGTTTGGAATACCGAAGATCAAGGAATGACTTTTAGTGAAATTCCGATTCCAGAAGAATTAAAAGCAGATGTTCAAGAGTGGAGAGGCAAATTGATTGAATCTGTGGCTTCTTATGATGATGCCTTGATGGAGAAATTCTTTGTGGATCCAGATTCTATTCAAAGAGATGAAATTATGGCAGCTATTCGCAAAGCTACCATCGACATGACGATTACCCCAGTATTATGTGGTTCAGCCTTTAAAAATAAAGGGGTTCAAACCATGTTAGATGCGGTAATTTCTTATCTTCCTACTCCTTTAGATGTTCCTGGAATTGAAGGGTTACATCCTCAAACTGGAGAAACGCTTAAAAGAGAAGTTTCTACAAAAGAACCCTTTACTGCTTTGGCATTTAAAATCATGACCGATCCTTATGTAGGTCGTCTGGCATTTTTCCGGGTATATGCAGGTCAGTTAGAAGGAGGATCCTATGTTTTAAATACCAGAACAGGGGATAAAGAACGGATTAGTCGTTTGATGCAAATGCATGCAAACAAACAAAATCAAATTGAAAGAGTTGAAGTTGGAGATATAGCAGCAGCCGTTGGATTCAAGAATATTCGTACCGGGGATACCCTTTGTGATATTGATCATCCAATTATTCTGGAATCTATGTCCTTCCCTGAGCCGGTTATTGAATTAGCGGTTGAACCCAAAACTCAGGCAGATGCAGATAAGTTATCCAATGCATTAGCTAAATTATCTGAAGAAGATCCAACTTTCCGGGTTAAAACAGATGAAGAATCTGGGCAAACGATTATTTCAGGAATGGGTGAACTTCACCTTGAAATTTTGGTGGATCGTATGCGTCGGGAATTTAAAGTGGAAGTAAACGAAGGACAACCTCAGGTTGCCTATAGAGAAGCTATCACTTCTAATGTTACCCATAGAGAAGTATACAAGAAACAAACCGGGGGTCGCGGTAAGTTTGCCGATATTCAAGTTGAGTTTATTCCTAATGAAGCCGGAAAAGGATTTGAGTTTGTGAATGAAATCAAAGGGGGATCTATTCCAAAAGAATTTATTGCCCCAGTAGAAAAAGGAATTAAAAATGCATTGTCAGAAGGCCCATTAGCGGGTTTCCCATTGCTGGATTTGAAAGTAAGATTGTATGACGGTTCTTACCATGATGTGGATTCTGATGCCTTATCTTTTGAATTAGCTGGAAGATATGCATTTAGAGAAGCAGCTACTAAAGCAACCCCTATTATTCTGGAGCCAATCATGAAAGTGGAAGTGGTAACCCCAGAAGAATATATGGGATCTGTGGTAGGAGATTTAAATCGTCGTAGAGGATTGATTCAGGGAATGACCTCTAGAGGAAAAGATCAAGTAGTTAATGCTCTTGTTCCTTTGTCTGAAATGTTTGGATATGTAACTCAACTTAGAACGTTAAGTTCCGGAAGAGCAAGTTCAACAATGGAGTTTTCTAAATACGAGCCCACTCCTCGTAATGTTCAAGAAGAAGTGGTGGCTAAATCAAAAGGTGTTAAAGCTTAAGTTCTTTATATTATGAATAATAAAATTCGCATTAAGCTTAAATCATACGATCATACTTTAGTAGATAAGTCTGCTGAAAAAATTGTTCGTACCGTTAAGTCAACTGGTGCAGTAGTAAGTGGTCCGATCCCCTTACCAACCCGTAAGAATATCATTACTGTAAATCGTTCACCACACGTAAATAAAGAATCACGTGAACAGTTTCAGGTATGTTCTTACAAACGCCTCATTGATATTTTCAGCAGTTCAAGTAAAACCGTGGATGCTTTAATGAAGCTAGAACTTCCTAGTGGAGTGGACGTGGAAATTAAAGTTTGACCCTAAACATAGCATTTAATAAAATGGCAGGATTAATAGGTAAAAAATTGGGGATGACAAGTGTCTTTACAGAAGACCGCCGTTTGGTGGCCTGTACACTTGTAGAAGCTGGACCATGTGTAGTTACACAAGTAAAAACACAGGCAACAGATGGCTATGATGCGATTCAATTAGCTTATGGGGATAAGAAGGAAAAAAATACTCCTGCTCCATTAATTGGTCATTTCAAAAAGGCAGGCGTTACGCCTAAGCAAAAAGTAGTGGAATTTGATTCATTCGAAGGTAACCTTAGTTTGGGTGCAGAGGTGAATGTATCATTATTCACAGAGGGTGAATTCGTTGATGTGATTGGAACAACCAAGGGAAAAGGATTTCAGGGAGTTGTAAAAAGACATGGATTTGCCGGAGTAGGAGGACAAACGCATGGTCAGCATAATCGCTTACGTGCACCAGGTTCTATGGGAGCATCCTCTTATCCATCAAGAGTATTTAAAGGCAAACGATTGGGCGGTAGAACCGGAAATGATAGAGTAAAAATCACGAATCTTCAAATTTTAAAGGTGATTCCTGAAAAAAATCTATTGATTATTTCTGGGGCTATTCCAGGTGCAAAAGGCTCATTCGTTTTTATCGAGAAATAAAATGGAAATAGCAGTATTTAATACGCAAGGACAAGATACAGGGCAGAAAATCGAACTTTCTGATAAGGTGTTTGCAATTGAACCTAGTCAACATGCAATCTATCAGGATATTAGATTGATAATGGCGAATGCTCGTCAAGGAACTCATAAGGCAAAGGAAAGAGGAGAAGTTAGAGGGAGTACAAAAAAGCCTTTCCGCCAAAAAGGAACTGGAGGCGCGCGAGCAGGGCATAAACGTTCACCCTTGTGGCGACATGGAGGTAGGGTATTCGGTCCAAGACCACGTTCCTATGGTTTCAAATTGAATCAAAAACTTCGTTTGTTAGCTCGTCGTAGTGCGTTGAGTATTAAAGCCTCAGAAAACAATATCAAAATAATTGACCAATTGGTTTTTGAAAATCCTAGAACAAAAGATTTTGTTGGAGTTTTAGACCGGTTACAGTTAAACAACAAAAAGGTACTCGTATTAATCCCTGCTGAAAATCATAATGTTTATTTGTCTGGAAGAAACCTTCCCAAAACCAATATTATGAATGCTTCTGACTTGAATACTTACGATGTAATTAATGCAGAAACAATCTTGATTGTAAAAGATTCAGTTGCTGTTATTCACTCAAGCTTAGATAAAAACTGATCATGAGCATTCTTAAGCATCCTATCGTCACTGAAAAAATGACGTCCAAGGCGGATCTAAAAAACAAACAGTATGGGTTTGTGGTAGATAAAAATGCCAATAAAATTCAAATTCGTAAGGAAATTGAAAAAATGTATGGTGTTACAGTTGAAGGTATCAGTACCTTGATTGTATATGGCAAAAAAAGAAATCGTTCTACAAAAGCACGTTATATTACGGGTCAGTCCCCTAATTATAAAAAAGCGATTGTAACGTTATCCGAAGGCCAAGAAATAGACTTTTATAAAAATATCTAAGCCGAAAGTTAGTTATGGGAATGAAGAAATTTAGACCGATTACGCCAGGTACCCGTTTTAAACTGGCACTAGACTTTTCGGAAGTTA
>Ga0214923_10001542_pt1 | contig 32610 bp, 34 predicted proteins | sample LL1510_MetaG_FD_177993 | JGI IMG/M metagenome (GOLD analysis project Ga0214923, IMG submission 177993) | Freshwater microbial communities from Lake Lanier, Atlanta, Georgia, United States - LL-1510 | ecosystem: Environmental > Aquatic > Freshwater > Lake | place: USA: Georgia | collected...
TTATACGTAACTTTCTTCAGCCAATTCACTACTACAATCTAAATAATTTTCTTGAACTTCGTTTAAAATATTTTCAAATACAGTTTTTGGTTTATTTTTTTTGGTTTGTTTTTCAGGTTTTTTTGAAGACTTCTTTGACTTTGCTTTTACAACTATTTCTTCTTCACTTGTTTCTTCTTCAGTGCTACAATCTTCATATTCATCATCGCCATCATCTTTGTCATCCACTATAAATCCATCTTTTACATAACCTTCTTTTGTTCGTGGTCTATCATCTTCTTCGTCTGTTTCTTCATCTTCACTATCTTCACTACCAATATCTTCAAATCCGCCATACAAATGTTCATAAACCGAAGTCCATTCATCTTTACTAATAGTAGAAGGTTGACCATTTTTCTTATTTACAATTACACAGGAACCGAATAATAAAGTATTATCAATAGGTGGTGGAAATTCATATTTATTTTCTTGCCCAGCACGGCCATTCGTTTTACCAAATACAGAAACAGAATATGTTTTGCCATTTACTTGTGCCCCCCATTCAGTTTGTAATTCAAACCCTTCTGATGATTTAAAACCAGCTTTTTTATATAATTCATTTTCATCATAATTTTTTACTTCTAATTCTTTTATTTTACCAGATTTATCTACTATTAAAATTACAAATGGCATATTCGTTAAAATATATATGGTCTATTGTTTAAGTTATTTAGGTAAAATAATTAAGGTGAATATTAAAATATTTATATAATATATATGAGAAGTTATAGAAGTAGAAGACAAAATAGAAAATCTAATAAAAAAAATAGAGTTAGAGGTGGTGATACTTGTGAAAACGCTGGTTTAGAAACAAAATCAAGTATGTTTTCTGGTAATTGGTGTGCTCCAACATCAAGTGGCAATGAAGGAAATGAAACAAAAGGTTTTATGGGTATGACAATGCCTGAAATAAAAAATCCTTTTTCTAGTGAAAAAAAGAATGAAACAGCACCAACAGATGGAGAAGTACCACCGCCAGTAGACGGAGAAGTACCACCGCCAGCAGATGGAGCACTAACAACAGCAGATGGAGCACTAACAACAGCAGATGGAGCACTAACAACAGCAGATGGAGCACTAACAACAGCAGATGGAGCACTAACAACAGCAGAAAATGAAATGGTACCACCACCAGTAGTTGGAGAAGTAGTAACGCCAACAGTAGATGGAGAAGTAACGCCAACAGAACAACCACCAGTAGAAATTGGAGAACCAAATACAGAAAAACCACCAAAGGGAGGAAAACGCAAATCCAAGAAACAATCCAAAAGAAAATCAGCAAAAAAAGGTGGAAGTAAAAAGAAAAGAACCAGGAAATCAAGAAAGAATTCCAGAAAAAACCGTTCAAAAAAATAAAACAAAATCTATGTAATTTCATATAATAAAAATATTAAATTACATAATGTTCTCAAATACTATAATAAATTTAATAATAACAATAATAATTTCATTTGGAATCATTTTATCAATTCAATATGTATGGAATTATATAAAGGATAATTATTCAACAAAGAGAACCAAAGATTTAGTAAATAGTCAAATAGAAAAATACAAAAAATTATTAGAAAAACAAGGTTCTCAACAAGTAGAATTTATAAGTGAAGAAGAACAAGAGAATATGAAAGAAAAATTGACCCAATTCATAAATTCACAAGAGTAAAATTGAAGTTAAAAATAAAATATATAATTTAAATAATATAAACTTATTACGCTTTATAATATAAGAAATAGAACATGGAATTGTCACCAAGTGAATTAAATGATTTGATGAAAAGATTTCCAATTTTTGAACTTTCCTATGAAACTGTATCCCATAAGAAAGTTTCCCCTGTATATAATATTTGTTTAGCAATACCACAAGGTAAAAAATGTTATGCGTGGTTTACATTTATCGGAGAGAAAGATTGCTGTATTTTATTAGACTTGAACCGAGAAAAGAAAATTTGTAAAGGCACTATTATAGATATAGATTTTAAAAATAAATTGGAAATAGGAACATTATTATATGGTACAATAGTAGAAAATGAAAGTAACGAGCATAGTTTTTTCGTAATAGAAGACATAATACAATTCAAAGGTATTCCTTTTAAAAAATCCAATTTACAAGAAAAATTAGGATTTATAAATGAATTTATGAATTCTATTCCACAAATTTTCAGAACAAAACAATCCATTGTATTTGCCTTACCAGTAATGTGGGATGTTCAATCGCAAACCGAATTTGATTGTGCTACTACATTACCAGACGACATTAGCAAAACAATTCCATATGTAACACATCATATTCAATATAGATGTTTTACAGAAATTAAACCTTATTTGAATTCGGTTATTACAAAAAAATTAAATTTCGCAGCTGTTGTTCAAGAAACCAAAAAAGTATCCAATTATGTTTTTGATACTATCCCTATTAAAATGGATTTTACAAAGCCACAATATCGTTATCCAACTGTTTTTCAGGTAACAGCGGATATACAATTTGATATTTACCATATGTTTGCGTTTGGTAAAAATTCCAAACCAGTTTATTATAATGTAGCATATATTCCGAACTATAAAACCAGTGTATTTATGAATGGTTTATTTCGTAAAATAAAAGAGAATAGTAATTTAGATTTGATTGAAGAAAGTGATGACGAAGAAGAATTCCAAAATATGGAAGAAGATAAATATGTTGATATAGATAAAGTATTATCCATAGAATTTGTTTTTAATCCGAAATTTAAACGCTGGGTGCCAATGCGTGTTGTAGATAATTCAACTAAAATAGTTCATATTTCAAAATTGACACTAGATGTGAACGACAGACCACAATATGATAATAACAATGGATATAATAATTTTAATAATAATCGCGGATATAATAACGGATATCATAAAAATACAAATGGTAATTATAGAAATACAAATCCTAATCCTAATCCTAATTATAATAAAACAAACAATTATAGCAATAGTTATAATGGCAATAACAAAAATATTAGAAAATATTAAAATATCATGAAATAATATATAATGCCTGCGTTATCATTTAGTGAATTGAATAACACAAAAGTATTACCAGATACAAAAGTGACTTCCACAGGTGGTAATACAGCGAATTATGCTAGTAAACAAGCCGGTGGAAAAAAACAAAAAAAAATCCAAAGGAAAAACAACAAAAAAATCACGCAAATCTCGTAAATCAGGAAAATCACAAAAAAAGAAATGGTTTGGATTTTTTTAACTGTTTTCTTGTAAGATAACTTGTGTAAGGGAGGGTTATAAAGTGAAAAATACTATTTCCAGACGAAAAAATTGAATAACTTTTTTGTATAATTATCATTGATAATTATACAACAACAAAATGAATACTAATAAGACAACTCAACCAGTAAAACAACTCTCTGAGAAAGCAAGAGAAGGAAGACGAAGAAGACAGAGAGAAAGAAGAAGAAGACAAAGACAACAGGAACAATGTAACAATGAATACGATTTTAATGATGATGATGATGATGATGAATATTATTATGATATTTTTGATGACTATTATTACCGACGAAGTAATTTTATTGTTTGTGATGATAAATTTAATTATTTGAAAAAAGTAGATTCTAGCGAACTACATACAAAACTCGCGCAAATCTACTCCGAACATAATAGTAGCGTGCCGAGTAATCTAAAAACGCACGCATTTAATAAAACAATCAAAAAATTAGACGAATTTATCGCACAAACACCTCCAACTGAGAACATACGCGATTTTCAAATATCAGGTAGAGATTTATATGAAGGAAAAAAACTATATAACACAATGAAAGATGAGCCAACCCCGAATTATGAAATTTTCGGGTCACATAGTGGTGGTTATACTTGTTTTTACCTATATAAATCAAATGAAAAAAATATGTATATTATTGTAACTGATGCTCATAGCGATAAAATCGCTACCCATTATGTAAAAATAGAAAATGAAAATATTTTTGGTTAATAAAAATCAATAAAAATGATAAAAAATACTTATATGTCTTTTGAAAAATGTAATTAAATAAAGAAGAGGTGTAAAACCTTTTTTTATGGTTTGGCTATAAAAAATTGTATTTGATGTGCGTTATATGATAAAAATGTGTATAATTAATTTCCTCTATATATCTTGTGGATAGATACAAATATTTTGCGATTTAAAATTATTTGTAATAATACCTTTTGGACAATAATATTTTCGTGTTTTATTTTTTTTATTCCTTATTTTATTATTTCCTGCGCTCATTTCAATAGGAAATTGAATAATCCAATTTTCATTATAAAATACATCTTTTAGTATAAACTTCATAAATTGTTCAACCCATTGCCCAACTAATCTACAACGGTCTTTTTTGGGTATAGATTGTAAAAAATCATTAAAATTATTTTTGTTATTATAATATTCATATAATTCAGTCATATCTTCTCCTCTTTTATCAAATATGGAAACAAACCTATCAAAATTCATATTTGTTTTGAATTCTGGTGAATATAAAAATTCGTTCACCAATGTTCTATATTGTTGATGTCTAACTTCATCTTTTTGTTTTGCGTTAAAATATTTTTCGTACCATGTTTCACCATTAAATAATATAGAAAAATAGTATAACGGCATAGGTTTAACATATGTTCCTTTTTTTCTAAATCTTGACCCTTTTTTTAATTCTTCTTCTGTAGCACATTCAATATTGGATTTATCATCAAATTTTATATGGGTCAGAGTTGGTAATTCATTATAAACATAATTTAATAATGTTTTTATCATAATAATTGCCCCACTTCCTTTTTCTAATGGTCTATTCAACGAACATTCTGGGTCACTTAATAGAATTGGCATAGTAGCATCCAATGGTTTATTATTTTCATATATCACTGAAATATTTACGCAATCTGGATAAGTTCCTCCAATTTTGAAATTTCGGCTATATATTTCAGTTTTATCTCTTGAAAATAATGTATTATCTATTATTTGAAATCTATATGACCCTGATGTAACCATTATTTTTTTACTTCCATCCATAATATTATACATATAGAATATATTTTAACTCCTTTACGTATTCGCAAAATTCCTTTTTTTCATTACTAATAATATCTTCCATTATAATATATAATGACTTTACCATTCTATGTATATTTTATGCCTTTAATCGCAGTATTTATATATTTTCTTTACCAAATTAGCAAATATGGATTTTTAGGATATTACAAACATAAACAAGAAAAAAGCAAACAAAAACTTGATAGTATAAAAAAATATATAACATAGACTATTTACGATAAATTACTTATATTGATAAGGCATTTACCACCAAATATTGATTTGTGTTCTTTTTCTTCGTTATCCACATTTTCACAAGAACTACTATCTTTTGGTTCAAATACTCTTTTCCAAGTTTTATCTTCATTCCAATCTATCATCATATTCGTATATTTTTTACTATCTATTTCACGAATTCTATAATTGGATTTTTTATAAAATCGTCTGCGTTGTGCCCATTGGTTTTGGAAAATATCGTGACTATCAATAATATCCACAATAATTGGTTTTTCGTGTTTTACTCGCAAAATTCGCCCAACAGATTGTGTAATATCCGTTTTAGGCGTTACCATTACTAATGTTGAAAGTGTTTTTATATCTAATGCTTCGGCAGCCATAGCATAAGTCGCCAAAACTATTTGTTTGGTTTCGGTTTGTTGTAAATTAGCTTGTTTCATACCACCTACATAATAACCAACACTTGCTATTTTTCTATGTTCTATTCCATCATATAAATAAGTCAAAAGAGACCGATTATGACATAATACCATGATTTGTTTTTCGGGTTCTTCTTCTATTAAATCACCTATTATTTTCACAATAAAATCACTTCGGCGGTTATAATCACATAATTTTACAATCATACTACTATATTTCGGATTACCACGAAAATCCAAGTCTGTTTCATTGAATAAAGGGTCGTCAGTTTTATATTGTATTGCGCGAACACATACAGGGTCGTCACTTTCTCGTGCTTCACTATATATTTTATTTCCAATAAACATATATAAAACCCGCGTTAATTTATCTTTACGGTCAACTGTTGCTGATATTCCTAACATATAAGGAGTAATCGTTTTAAATAATGTTCGTGAAAATTGTTCGCTACCAATTCGGTGTACTTCATCTATAATAGTTAAACCAAAGCAAGAGAACGCATCAGCAGGATATTCTTTATCATATAATGTTTGAACCATACCGATGACAATATCGTTTCCTTTGACATCAAATACTTGTCCTTGAATTTTACCGACAGTTGCGTTTGGTAAGAATTCTGCTATTCTTTCTATCCATTGATTCATCAAAAATTCTTTATGTACGATTATGAGTGTCTTTTTTTTTAAAAGTGAAATTATTTTTAGAGCCATTATGGTCTTGCCTCGTCCACATGGAACCTCTAATATTCCACCTGACCCATTATGGTGATAACCATTACAAATCGGTTTAGAAACATAATCCATGTAGACGTTTATAATATTATCCTGGTAATCGCGCAAAGGTTTTACAAATTCTAATGAAATATCATCACCTTGTTGTATTTCAGATTTATTCGGCATACCATAACGCGAAATTCCATAAAACCGCGGTATATAAATCTTATTACTATTTTCACGATAAACTGGAAATGCGTTTGCTTCGTCATTGTTTGCCCCATAATTTACACCCATAATAAGAGGTTTAACAAATAATTCTTTGTATAATTCATCCAAGTCTTCTTTAGATAAAATAGATTTTGGAATGGTATAACCTTTTTTTCCAAGGTATGATTGAGAACATATGGAATTCTTATATTCAGGTGTTATAATAGGCTTATCTGTGCTAATATTGTCTTTTTTTTCACTTTTTTTTGAGGTTTTTTTATTATAAATAAATGGTTTTTTGAAATTATTCATCCTATTATATTCTATTATATTTTAATTCATTTTATATTTAGCGTATAAATCAATTTTTTGAATTTTATAGAGAACTTTATACAAATAATATATATTATTATTTTATATATGCAATTTACCAATCCATTCAAATCGTTTTCAAATTCTATAAATATGATGTCATCCCCATTTAAATCGTTCTCGTTAGTTGAATTAACTTTATTGGTAATTTTTGTCATTTATTTAGTATTACCAATTGAAACGCCATCGTTTTTAGTAGGTTCTGTTAATTCACCAATTACACTAGCAGTAATTTTTGCTGTAACTGTTTATTTATTTGTTTATTCCAATCCTATTTTAGCCATATTATACATTTTTGTAGCATATGAACTTTTACGCCGTAGTTCATCATTTAAACCAATCACAATGATGCAATATACTCCTACACAAGAAAAAAAGAATAACGATTTACGTGCTATGAACCCACCACAAGAAAAATCATTAGAAGAAGAAGTTGTTGATAAGATGGCTCCAGTAGGTAAAAGTGACGCCAGTGTATATTTACCAAGTACTTATAAACCAGTTAGTGAAAAGCTATCAGGCGCTTCAATGGTGTAAAAAATTGAAAAATATTGATATGATAATTATTTATTATATCAATCAGTTGTTAGTGTATTAGAAAATGGAAAATGGAAATAATCCAGAAAGAAATATTGGAAATAATTTCCATTATAAAGTGGGAAGCGTTTTGCTTGTTATTCTGATTATATTTATAGTATTTATTGTCTTATGAATTATGACTTAGGAATAGGGTTAGTTTCTAATTTGTATAGATTTAAAACAGCTATTAATGATGAAGGAATTATTACAAAAATTGGTAAAAACCAACATAAAAATAAAAATGTTGAATGATTAATTGTTCTAATACCCCAGCGAAAAATAATTAAAAAGATATATGTAAATGTTAAAAATCCTCCAATCATAGCCCAATTCTTGACATCTTTTTTGCTGTCTTTGCCAGCAAATGCTTCACTTAAAAAACTACCTATATCACCTAAGAATTTTAATATATCGCTTAACTTTTTAGAACTTACATCTTTTTGGTTATATTTTTCAAAGTCAAATAAATCTTTAACTATATAACCTTCTTTAAAATATCCTGATGATTTATTGAAAGCTATAATAGCGATTGATAAAATACCAAATATAAATAAGTATACTGTATATTGTAAATAATTATAATTTTTACTGGATATACTAAATAAAAATGAAAATCCAATTATTAGTGATGAAACAATGAATAAAACCCGGTCAACAGTAATATTTCTTATATGTTTTCCTGCATATATTCTTCCATCTTTTGATTGGATAGAATGAATTTCGTTACTAATAAGTCTGCTTATATTATCAACAACCACTCGTTTATACATAATAGGAACACCAAAATAAGTTGTTAGCAATAATATAAAAACCATCAACAATTGTATGGTCATTTTCATAAAATCCAATTTACCCCAATCTCTTGTATATTCACTCTGTATTGGAACATTATAAGTAGCAATTGTTTCAGCACTTTCACCTGTAGGTGTACAATCAATATATATTTCTTCTTCACCGCGTTGAGAAATATTGGCTTTTGGTAAAACAATATAATTATCGTTATAAACATTAAATAAACTATTTACTAATATCTTGTTTTTCTTATTAATAAATATTTCATAACTGTTTTTATTCAAATAGATAGGACTAGTAAACACCATAGTAGTTATTAATTTACTAGGTTTATAAACTACACAAAAATCTTGAGAAGGTAATGTTTTATTTAAGTTAAATGTTATAGAAGGTTGATTATTTTTGTACATATTCAATAATTTATCCACATCATTGCTTTCTACATTGTTGTCTACAAATTTAAATAAAAAACAAGTGTATAAAGTTCCATATCCAGTAATTTCTTTATGTTCTATAATCAATTCTCCCATTACTGAATCTACATTTACATTTACTAGTGATGGATATGTGTCTGTTAAATTCTTTATATTACTATGTAACAAAGCAGATATATATATATTGGTGGCATTATAGTTATTTAAGCTATTTGGGTATGTAACATTGGGTACATTAACTGGAAATGTTACTGGTATTTTTAAATTATTTGTTTTTTTATCAAATACAATGTCATCTTTTTTTATATCTATATTATTATAATCATAAACAATTTTATTATTTTTATTAGTTTCATCTAATTTTTTAAAAATATCAAATAAAGTAGGCATATAAACTATATATTCTAATGATATAGTTTATTTTTGAAAAAACATTCTAAATTCATAAATAAGGAATGTAATTAAACAAAGAATTTTCATAAATAGTAACGCGGAATGTATCATTATATCCTTCAACATATACATTATCGCCATTATTGATATCATCACAACCATATTCGCCTGTACAACTTTTACCATTTAAACTAACGGGCAATTTGGTATTCATATTACCAGTATTAGAAATAGTATAATATTGCCATTTATCACGGCCAGTCATCAAACGGCGACCCATCAATGGTAAAATCATATCTTGACCGTTGTTATTAGCTCTTGTTAGAATACCTACTTGTTGATAAGACATATTTGTGCCTCGCGTTTGAACATTCACTGGAATGCCACGAACATCGCCACTATCTCTTGGAAAATAAATACCATCCGATTTCATTGGTGGAGAATAAGGGTCATTAAAAGGGTCATTTCTAGTAGAAATTGTTGCTAAAGGAGATATAGATGGAGCATTATTAGGTGGCGCTACTACAATAATATTGGGATTTTTATTATTTCCTGTGTTGTTTTTAATCTGTGCATAATAAATATACCATAATAGTAATACAATAATAAATAGAATAAACAAAGTCATATTTTCAATACAAAATACTCCTGGAATACATTTTTTCCCCATTTTAATATATCATTATATAATTTTATTAAACACCAAAACCTTGTTTCATTTCTTCACCACCTTTCTTAATTCTATCTGTTCCTTTTTTCAATATTTTAGGTATTCCTACTTTAAAATCATAATCTATTTCTCTTGCTTTATTTATTAACACCTTTGTTTTCAATCGTTTACAATTATAACATTGGTCGCGAATATTTTTAGGCCATCTCAATAGATTAAATCCAACAGCAGTATATATTTTACTATCAATCCATTCAGCATATCCCCATATTTTTTTTTCAGTTGGATATAAATTAATTTTCAGAAAAGAAGATAAAAACCATAATGTAATCCTAATTGGTAAATACAACGCCTGAATAAGTGCGTCTGTAATATAATATAGTATACAATTTGGTAAATTAGATATATATTTAACTCCGCACATAATATATGAAAAAACAAATTCAGTAGCATAAGCAATTAATAATCCGATGTCTTCAAATCCACGATAAATACCAATACCTAAATATTTGAATTCATCTCCAATTCCTTCAAATATATCTTTAAAACCATAACCGATTTTTTTAAATCTTTGTCCGAATTCGGCAAGTTGTTTAAATATATTTCCAAATTTACCTCCTACATCGTTGCCGAATTTCATTACTGGTCCTTTGATATCGTCACCAAGTTTTTTGAATGGCTTTTCAAATGTTTTTCTCATTTCATCGCCTACATCAAGACCTTCTTTAAACCCTTCTTTTCTCTCTTCTTTTCTCTCTTCTTTTTTAAAATATTTAATAAAAATAAGTAGTAATACCAATATAATAAAAAGTATGTAATAGTAATCTTTATATATCATAATTGTATGTATTTGTAACTATAATATTATAAGATTTTATTATTATAATATTTTACTTGTTTTTGGTTTTATATTTTAAGTATTTTTACTAATATTTACTGTATTTTTCAAATTTTTCAATAAATCCTTCTGCTTTTTGCATTAAAGGTTCTAATTCAGCCATTCCACCGATGATTTTATTTTGAACTTCCATAAATTCTTTCATTTCAGCAGTCATTTCTTCAGTATTTTTTTTATTTTCCATACTTTCTTTTTTTTCGTCTTCTTCTTTTTCATCTTCATTTTCCATATGTTCTTTTTCTTCTTCATTTTCTTCATCATCCATATTTTTAGCACCTTCTAAACTTCTTGGATATTTCAAAATATGAGTAATACATATAGATACAAATAATATAACAATCATATTTTTACAGAAAAAGGATGTTAATAGACCGATTAATATAAAAATGGTAACAGATGTAAAGTCTCTGCTATTAGCTAAATAGAATAAGTCTAATAATGCTAATATCAATAACGCATATAATAATACACGATTATGCAGTATAGAATTGGAAGTTTTCTTAGATACAACCGAATTAAAATGGTTTTTTATTTTATTGAAAGGTAAACTATTGGTAAATTTTTTGAATCCAAACATTTATAAAGTATATTGTGATTTTTTTATAAAGATAAATTTTTACTTAGAATTTCCTAAAGTTAGGATTCTATAGTATCTTTATTATTTTCACTATCGGTTTCACTTGAGCTATCTATTCTATATCGGTCATCTTCGTCTTTTTCTTCTTTCGTAGGTAAATAATTCATCGTATGTTCCGCACTATAAATATCCAAGATTTCTTTTACAACATCTTCTCGTTGAATATCTTGCCGCTGAAATTCAAAACTCGTTATACTAGAAGAGCGTTTCCCTTTGAATTTACTTAAAAAATCTTCTAATCCATTCAAATCATCTATTTTATCATATTGTTCTAAATCGCCCGTTATAATCAAACGACTATTTTCACCCAATCTTGTAAGCAACATTTTCATCTGTGAAACAGAAGAGTTTTGCATTTCATCCGCAACTATCCAACAATTTTTAAAGGTTCTCCCACGCATATATCCTAATGGCGCAATTTCAATGATTTTTTCTTCCATCATCATAGTGACTTCTTTTGGCGAAACAAAATTATATAGAACATCATAAATAGGTCTAACCCATGGTGCCATTTTCTCTTCTAATGTTCCAGGTAAATAACCCAAGTCTTCATCTACGGATACAGAAGGTCGTGTGAATATTAATTTTTCATAAATTCCTAATAAAAAGCACTTGATACCATATTCAGTTGCGAATAATGTTTTACCAGTACCAGCGGGGCCAGTTGCGATGACTATTTTTTTATTTTTATTTTTTAATAATCTTGAATATTCTTCTTGGCTTTCATTCTTCGGTTTTGTAAATTTGTTCTCAAAACTGGTTTTTTCATTATATGATAAATATTGCATGTTCTCATAAAATTTACGTTGATTGAATGAGGATTTTTCTTTTTCTCTTTCTATTTCCGAGTGATATTCGTTTAATAATTGTTTTTCATTTTGTTTCTTTGGTTTCTTTTGACGTCTTTTGCAGTCATCTTTCAAGTCACCCAGGTCGGTTGAGTTGTTTTCAAAATAATGACTTTTCATTAAAGTATCTGGTTATATTATTTTTATGGACTTTCTTTATTGTTACTATAGTTTTAGTATTTGTAAACGATATATTATTGAATATGGTAATAAAATATATTATATTAAACATAATATATTTTTATGAAAATAACATTTTATCAAGCCCTGTTCTCACACAAAACATTCTATGAGCGATGATACCTAACACGAAAACAATTACTAAAGTCGTCCAGAATGGCCAATTGGTAATTAAACAAAGTAAATATACAACCAATATTGTTACAACTGTATCAATAATGGCTATATTGAAAATTCTGTATTTTCTCATACCAGTATTTGGTTCTCCAAAAAAGTTTTTATATTTACAAAGACCGAACATTTTATGTTTTTTGTTTTTATATTGTATATAGATAGATATTATTTGGTTAAATCGGGATAATATACAGTATGTAAATAAAAACTTAGAAAATGGAATAGACGTAATGAGAAACATTAGGTTTCCTGTAAATGCGTTCAAATCAATTATTTTTTCTGTAAAAACGTCTATATTATTAAATTAAAATTATTAAACAGTTTAAAATATAGCCTATATATTATTTAGGTGGAAATGTCTGTGTCATCTTTTACTGAACCTTTATTAACTCCTGACGATAAACGCTTTGTAATGTTCCCTATTAAATACAACGATATTTGGGAAATGTATAAGAAACAGGTGGATTGTTTCTGGCGTGCTGAGGAAATTGATTTATCAAGAGATTTGAATGACTGGGCTACGCTAACAAATGATGAACAACATTTTATTAAAATGATAATAGCATTTTTTTCTAGTTCAGACGGGCTGGTATTAGAAAATTTGGCTGCCCGCTTTATGAGTGAAGTTCAAAATTCAGAAGCACGAGCGTTTTATGGATTCCAAATTGCTATGGAAAATATACATAGTCAAACCTATTCTTTATTGATAGATACATATATTCGTGATGAAGAAGAAAAAAATAAGATGTTCAATGCTATTGAACATTACCCTTGTATTAAAAAAAAAGCGGATTGGGCAAAAAAATGGATTGCTGACGATAAAAGTGATTTTGCTACAAGACTTGTCGGATTTGCCTGCATTGAAGGATGTTTTTTTTCAGGAGCATTCAGTAGTATCTACTGGGTCAAGCGACGAGGGTTAATGCCGGGATTAACATTTTCAAATGAACTCATATCGCGCGATGAAGCCCTCCATACAGAATTCGCTGTTTTATTATATAGCAAATTAGTAAAAAAATTACCTCAATCACGCATTCACGAAATCATAAAAGAAGCCGTAGAAATAGAGCAAGAATTTATTATAGATGCTATACCATGTCGTATGATAGGTATGAATGCTAAACTAATGTCGCAATATATTGAATTTGTAGCAGACCGTTTATCATTACAATTGGGATATGATAAAATATATAATTCTACCAATCCATTTGATTTTATGGAGTTAATTAGTGTGGAAACCAAAGTCAATTTCTTTGAACGAACCAATTCAGAATATGCTTTGGCGAATAAGAAAGTTGATGATAATGTGTTTGATTTTAATACGGATTTTTAAATATTATAATAAAAATTATTTTATTATAATAATATCATACGATTTCAATAGCGGTTTCAATCTTCCGAATATAATTGTAATGTTCTAGCACTTGCGTCATTCGCATCTACATATTTAGGCATCCAGAAATAGGGTATTATTCCACCCAATCCATTGTATTCTTTTTCAAAAAATACACGATAATATATTTGTTCGCTCGTTTTTGGAAGTAAATGGTTTGTCATCTCAAATTCAGGCATTTTTTTAACTAAACTATCATAATTTATATTATCTTTATTTTCCAAATATTCTGAATATTCTACACTAATAACTTTATCGGTAAATTCTTGTATAATTTCATACAATGACCGTGTATTCTTAGATACACCATCACTAAACGCTTCTTTTCTACGCCATAAAACACTATATGGTAGTAATTCATTTCCATCATTATTGGAATAATGTTCTATTGAAAATGCTGACCGTAATAAATATTTCTCCATGTTTTTTTGTTTTGGATGATATCTCAATTCTAATGGAATAGATAAATAATATTGAACCCATGTTCTATCTAAAAATGGCGTTCGTGGTTCTAATCCATGACTTGATATACTTTTATCAGACCGTAATACATCAAATGTATGAATATCCTTTAATAAACGGCGACATTCTTTATCAAATTCTATCATATCAGGTGCTTTCTGCATATATAAATAACCGCCTAATAATTCGTCTGAACCATCGCCATTAAAAATCACTTTCGCTTCGCTATTTTCCGAAATATATTTTCCCAATAACCAATTACCTATACTCGCACGAACAGTAGTTGTATCATAACTTTCAATATATTTTATAACATCTGGTATAGCATCCAAGAATTCTTGTTCAGTCAATATAATCTCGGTATGTTTCGTGCCCAAATGTTCAGCAACTATTTTGGCATACTCCAAATCAACTGACCCTGCTAATCCAATACTATATGTTTCTATTTGTGGTAAATTATTCTTTTTATGATAATCATTTACTAATGCTGTTATTAAACTACTATCAAGACCACCTGATAATAGGCACGCTATTGGTCTTTCCGTTGTACAACACCGTTTTTCTACAGCATTTACTAAATAATGCTGTATGTCGTTGACAACACTATCAACATCATATATTTGTGAATTATTATTGTAATTTGTATGAAATCCTGTAGTATGATATCTGATATTTTCTTTTTCTATATACCATGAAGCAGACACTTTCGTAGTTAATTCATAGACGGAATATGTACCTGGCGCAAATTGTTCTATTTTGTATTTTTTAAAATTTGGTCTTATTTCTGTTTCTTGATAAAATTGGTTCAATACTTTTAATTCCGAAGCAAACCCAAATAAATTATTTAAATCTTCGTATTTTTCACCAGGTAATACATCGCAAGGTTTGAAACAATATAAAGGTCTAACGCCATATGGGTCTCTAGCAACATATATTTTGGATGTTGTATTACACATACGATAATCTATTAAAACAAAGGCAAATACACCATCTAACATTTGTAATGTTTGTTCTATACCATATTTTTTATATAAATGTAAAATGACTTCACAATCCGAACCTGTTCTTGGTTTTACTCCCATCATTTTGTATAATTCCTTGTAATTGTATATTTCACCATTACAAATTACAGAAATATCATTTATAGTAATCGGTTGATTTGACCCATCATTTAAACCATTGATAGCTAAACGATGAAACCCGAATTGTGTTTTTATCATTGCTTGTTTTAATATAGAATGTTCTGGCCCACGACCTTTACCTTTTTCAAATTGGTCTTTTATGAATTGATAATTAAAATGGTCATTATTGTTTAATAACGCAAATATTCCACACATTTTTAGTTAAATATAATAATGAAATAACTTTAAGTTATTTTTTTATTCATTTATTGGCTTTGAATGTATTATAAATTTATCATTACAATAAGTTGTTATTTTGAATAAAAAATATAAATAATATATATTATGTCATTTTCTAGTGATATTCCTTTAACATATTCTCAATATTCCATTCAAAATCATGAAGATGATGATAATGATTTACTTGATACCGATAGTGAAATAAAACCGAATCCTAACTTCAAAGTATTACCACCAATACAACCTTTAGGAAATTTATATACAAATTTTAATTTAAATTATAGTAAACAAGAAAGTATTGAAGTATTTAATACTTCCACCGATGTTGTATCTACTACTAAGTTTAATCCAGAAAATAAAGATAAACAACAAGTAGTATTTGAAACGGATAATAAAAATAATTACATTGTAATGTTAGATGAAAATAAACATAAGGAAATTGTGGTTGAGAAAAATGAAGAAGTTGATTATCAACCAATGAAATTTACAAGAGATAGACCTATAAATACAAATAGTATTGCTACTACATTTTATATTGCTTCTGTTACTGTTGTAGGGTTGTTTATTGTTTATAGAATGATACAAAAAAGTAGATAATGTAAAGGAAATAAAATTTATTATATATTATTGTTATTATAATATATAATTCTATACAATATATAATCTTATATAATGAAAGTAATATTATTCGGTAGTAGTATAATCAGTAAATGGAGCAATTTTACTCTAAAAAATGATGATGAAAATATTGTTAATAAAGGAATTAGTGGTTTACATACAAAAGAATTACTATCTAATAAAGTAACTGAAATCCTTTCTATGGAAACACAACCGAATTATTTGATTTTTTATTGTGGAACAAATGATATTGTATCTAATGTAAATTCATTGGAAATCGTTTATAATTTACAAAAATTTCTTCAGAAATTGACTAAGATATTACATAATACTACCATTATTGTATTGTCTTTGTTGAAATCACCAAAATTGGTTCAATATGGTAAAACAAATCAAATTGATTTTATCAATAGTTCATTACGTAAATTATCAAAGCAATATGAGAACATTGTTTTTATCAATATCAATTTATTATTAGATGATAAATGTTTTTTGAAAGATTGTTTACATTTGAGTAGAACTGGTTATAGAAAAATAAATAATAAAATAATTGATTTGATTTGACAATTACAAAATGTATCTTTTTCGTTTTGTTGTACGAAGATGTTTTTTATTTGATAATTTATTGTTTTTTGTGTACTTATGTTTTGTAAAATTTTTTGGATTATTATTTCCACCATAACCAATACCAAAATTGTCAAAATAATTTAGGGTGGGTTTTTTCTCTGTATTTAGGGTGATTTTTTTCTCTGTATTTGGGGTGATTTTTTTCTCTGTATTATCAATATAAAAATTTGAATTAATATTACATTTTTTATACCAATTATAATCACTAAAATAATTTATAATACTAACTTTTTTAGCAAAAAAAAGTTCAATATTGTTAATAAAATCGTTGGTTAAATATTTTTTAAACATATTATCAATTGCTGTGTCACATTCGGTACAATTATTATTTGTACAGTCATTATTGTGACACTTATTTCCGAAATAATTTTTTATTAACGATTGTAATTCTTCTTTTTTTTCTTTATAAACTTTATCTTTATTGAATAATATTTTTAATTTTATATATTCAGAAACTATTATTTTTTCAATAATTTCATCATCAATATAATTATATATATTATTAACCCACCTATTCCAATACTCTTTATAATTTTTATCATAATACTTTTTTTTATCTTTATGAGAAGAATAATTCAATGAATTTTCAATGAGTTTTTTTAATTGAACCAAATTCAAATTCCATGAATTTACTATTGCGGTATAATCATAAATGACGCTATCATAACCATATAAATTTTGGTCATCAGTACTTATACTTACATTTATACCACTATTTAAATAATACAAAGATGGATGAAAACTTAAATTAGAGGTATAATCTAATACTTGATTACTAATAGGACAACATTCAATACAAATATCTTTTCCTTTTACTAATTCCATTATTGTTGGAGAACCTATAATACGAAGACCATGTCCTATTCTTTTTGAATCTAATAAAATAGATAATAATAAATTACTATGTTTTTCTATGTAATTATGATTTTCTCCCGCATGGAAATAATAATTCCATGATACATTATTAGCAATAGCATATTCTCTTAAATATATTAATATTTTTTCATATGGAGAATCAGTATGATGAAGGTCTTCTTCACCATATAAATCTGTTCCAACAATCCGATTCGGGTATATTTGAGATATTTCAGGTTTGTTTTGTATGTAAGATGACAATATAAACATACTTGAAAGTTCTTCAATTATAGATGCACAACTTACTCTATTAATATATTTTGATTTAGCACTTGCTCCAATTATAGTATAATCTATATTTATGTTTTCATTATTTACGTCTATGTCCTTTACAGTAATTCCATTATTATTTATTGTATATTCAAATTTTTCATTAATTAGATTTGTTAATTCTGTTATCATATTATTATTCATCTCTTGATTATTCGTATTCTTATTATTTATTATTTTTTCCAAAGTTGGATAATATTTGAAGTATGACGTTTGTGATTGTGGTGGTGGTGGTGGTGGTGGTGGTGGTGGTCGTGGTGGTGAGAGAACCTCTTTTTGTGATAATTCTGATTGCGGTACTGGTTTTGTTGTTTTATCGTATATAATATTATTAACAATATCTTTAATTCTTTCCATAAAATATAATTGATAATAACTTTTTTTTATTTTTTCTAACAAAGAGTTTTTTCTCTTTTTTTGTATTGATTCTAAAAAATTTTTCAATTCATTTTCATTTTCATTTTTTTTCAATTCATTTTGTATATTTTCATAATTTATTATTGCAAAATGTTTATCTTTTTCATTAGAATTAAAAATATTGTTGACATAATTATTAACAACGTTATATTCTTCATTGTCTACAAAAATTTTATTATTACTATTTTTATAAATAAAAATATCATTTTCTTTCAAGTCATTTGTTGAAAATAAATCATTATATATTTTTTCTACTTTGTTTGTTTCTTGAGTATTTTTGTCTAAATCAATATTTTGTATTTTTAAATCTTTTTGCCTTGTTAATTTATTATTTATATCAAAAGAATTTCTATATAAATTACCAAGAGGTGTTCTAAGTTCAATTATATTAACCTTATCAAAATACGCTTTCAATAAAACAATACCAAAAAAAAAGGGAAAAATGCGATGATGTTTTGCTAATGATCCTCCAATTTCTGTAGTACGTTCAAGCAAATCCCATTTTGTTGGAAAATCTTTATTTATTTCTTTACAATCATTTTCTTTGTTATTACAATTAAAACTTGAAGAAAATACATTTTGTCTTAAAAATTTATTAATCCATAAATCATAAAATGGTTGACTAAAACCCCACATTTCATATATATTTTTAGGGTATGCTTCGCAATCTGTAAATGTGTATTTGATTGCTCTGCATAGGTCATTGGTTACTTGTTCAAATTTTTCTGTTGTATCTAATTTTATAAAAAACGCTTTTGCGTAATTTTCTTGCTTATAAACTTCATTTATTAAATTTTTAACATTATTTATACCTTTATCGCTCATAGTAATACTTTCTTCAGGATAACTAAAAAAAAATGTAGTATTATTATTAGTATTACTTGGATTAAATTTGTTGGTATTATCAAAGAAGTAACAATGGTTTATATTATTATTATTATTATTACATTTTGTGATAAAATTGTCTACGTTGTTTATATAAAAACATTTTGTATAAACCAATTTTAGATCTTTTGTAATTTTGCTTTTATTTTCACTAATTACATATTCAATAAAAAAATTGTTATATTCATTACTTTTTTCAATATCAAAATTTAATCCATTTACAAGTGGTACATTTTTTTGGTTGTCTATTTTCAATTGTATTTTTTCCTGTGAAGTTAATTCTAATTCTTCAATAATTGGAATAGGTGTCTTAAATAAACCACTTTCATAATCTAATTGTTTACCATCTCTCCATATACTTTCATCTTTTGGTAACATAAATGGAGACAAAAAAAAATTACTATTTGGATCACTACATATATACAAGTTATCTTCCCATTTATCTTGATTCTTCAAAATATACTCTATTACTTTTTCATAATCTATAAGTGTATATAAATGCGTATGATGTAATGCTCCTTTTGGCATATCTTTCAATAGTTTAAAAAAAGGATTTTTCTCTAATTGTTCTTTTCCAGGCAATATACCACTGTTGTAATCTTTATCAAAATGTAAATTATTATATCCTGTATGAAATTCAGTATAAGGTATATATCTATGTGATTGTTTAACTGTAACCGAGTTATTGAAATCTACTAAATTTTTTATTATATAATCTACATCCTTTTCTTCTTCGCTAAAATCAATAGGATAATTAAATTTATTTTCTAAAACATCCTCAATACTTTCAATGGCAATATTATTTTTAAATTTTTCTTCAACGCTTTCTTTTTTTTCTTCAACGCTTTCTTTTTTTTCTTCAACGCTTTCTTTTTTTTCTTCAACGTTTTTTGTGTCCATATAATATATATTATATTATAATATATTATAATACTATATTTGTAACGCCTTACATTTGATATCGCTTGTATATTTGTAATGCTGTTAGACCACCCAATACTTGTGCGATTATGTATGGTAATAATTCATTGATATTTAATTTACCAGCGGATGCCATAGCAATTGAAACGGCTGGATTTATGTGACCACCAGAACTTTTACTGGCTACTATAATTATTAAAGCAAGAGCAACACCAATCGCAAGAGGATTTCCTGTTGCTAAAATAACATACACAAAAAACAAAGTGCCTATAAATTCAACTAAATAATTGTACATTCTATAACTTATCATAGGAAAATAATTTTAGTGGTATAAAACAGGATATTTGATTCCGCGAATATTAACCATTGGTATAGCAGGTGAAAATGATGGTGTAGGTGCGTTATGTTTATTTGCGGTTTTCTTAGGTGGAACTACAGCACCTCCAGCCCTAACTCGCGTTAAAGCATTACTAATAGTATTTATATCTTTGTATGTAGTAAAGCTCATTTTACCTTTTGAAGCGTTCAAACTTCCTACACCAATTTCATTTATTCTACGATTAGCAGTTACCTGGGACGCATCTCTATTTCCAAACCATTTCTTTTCGTATTTTTGCTGAATGGTAGGTTGGGTTGATGGATAGGTTCCGATATATGTTTGCCTCCCCAATGAAAATGAACTTTCACCATCACTTGTAATATCTTTTTGTGGCATTGCTTTTTGACCAAATAGTACTCCATTGTTTATAGTTTGTGGTGTTATCAAAAAACGAAACATTCTTATAATATATTATATAATATTATATATTATAAATTGAAAAATATAACTAAAAATTCATATTTAACGACGGTGAACAGCCATTAGAGCAACATAAGACCCATTATTCTTATCTCCGCCATTTTTTAAATCATTGTATGTGTTACCGATGGCTCTTTGTTTTCTATATCTGATATAGTCTGATGAATCTGGAACAAAACGCATATTACAACTTCCTGCTGGTACACCAGTACCATCACAACTTATAACACTACCTAATCTATTCTTCCATCCTGGCTTATCAGCATGGATTGTATTTGGAACACCGCACACATAATTTTTACGTGATAAAAAATCACCTAAATTATTTGTTGCGCGGAAAGGTGTAATTATACGCTTTTTACCATTAATAGTTCCTAATGCTTGCTGATTATTCCAAGAATTTCTTAAAATACGTCTAATAGTTGTTTGTTCGCTATCTTTGTAATTTGTAACTGTTTGTTGTGGTGAATATCCATTGAATGGTCCTCCTCCGAATGATGACATTTATAATATAGATGAATATATTTTATAGATATATAATATATTATTAAAAATATTAAATGAATGATGAAAATTGGCATAAAGATAAATCAAACGAAAGTTTAGGCGAATTGATAAAAGAAGATAATATTATTAAATTTGATGCTAATTGTGTTCGCAAAAAATCCAATATAAGTAAGAGTTCTCCTGTCTATAAATTTGATAATCCCGAATTTGAACCAGATATTTTACTAAATGATATGAAAAATTATTCTCCCAAATTATTGGCCTTATTAGATAAAATAGAACAATTGGATAAATCTGACTTTAAAAAACACGGTAAACATTTCAAACATTTCATTTTTTCTGATTTGAAATCCAATTCTGCGGGTGTAAAACTAATTGCTTCTGCTATGATTTCCAAAGGATATAATCTTGGTTATAAAGCTGAACCTATTGCTGACGATAAAAGTAAGAAAAAATTTAAAAAGATAGAATTACTCTCTGAAAATGAGCTTTCTAAAACAAAGAATAATTTTTATTTACTTACTTCTGTTGGATTATATGACCAAAATATTAGCGTTACTATGAAAAAACAAATACTTAAAACATTTAATCAACGACCTGAAAATATAAATGGAGAACTTGCTCGTTTTATTGTTATGGATAGTGGATTTAAAGAAGGTATTGATTTATTTGATATAAAATACATTCATATATTTGAACCATCTACTGTTGCTTCCGACCAAAAACAAGTTATTGGGCGTGGTACACGAACATGTGGTCAAAAGGGTTTGGAGTTTCATCCTACACGCGGATGGCCTCTACATGTATATGTATACGATTTGAGTATTCCTGAAAAATTACAATCTTCTATGTTGAATAGTAAAAGTGCGATTGAATTGTATTTAAAAGCTATGAATATAGATGTAAGACTTATTAATTTTTCATATGATTTGGAAAAGACATCGGTATTCGGTTCTGTTGACTATGATTTAAATAAAAATATCCATAGTTTTTCTATTCCATATTATGAAGATGAAGACGAAGAAGATATAAGTGACTTTGAAAAATATGTTTATGGTGGCAAAGGAAAAAAGAAATTAAATATTGTATCAAGAGAACCTTTTGAAGGAAATATTGTTTTACCCAATGGAATGATGATTGCTCAACCTATTCAGCAAAAAATGAATCATCAAGAATTGAAAAAACATATGAGAGAACATTTTTATCAATTTACTTGGGATAATGTAAAATTGGAGAACCTTTGTCAAGATAAAACTGGTGGTGGTTCTGGACAATTAATAAAATATACTCCTACACAAGATTTTATTCGCCATTATTTTACACCACAAAATCCAGTTAAAGGAATGCTCTTATGGCATTCCGTGGGTACGGGAAAAACTTGCAGCGCTATTGCAGCGGCAACATCAACTTTTGAAAAACAAGGTTATACAATTTTATGGGTTACTCGGACAACTCTTAAAAGTGACATCTGGAAAAATATGTTTGACCAAGTATGTAATGAAGATATTCGCGAAAAAATACAAAACAGTAATTTGGCTATTCCAGAGGAACAACAAAAAAGAATGAAATTAATATCAAAATCTTGGCGCATTCGCCCGATGTCATATAAACAATTCAGTAATTTGGTTTCCAAACAAAATGCGTTTTATAAATCTCTTGAGAAAATAAATGGTGAAATAGACCCTTTGAGAAAAACTCTGTTGATTATTGATGAAGCCCATAAATTATATGGTGGCGGTGATTTATCATCTATTGAACGCCCTGATATGAACGCATTACATCAATCATTAATGAATTCTTATCAAATCTCGGGGTCTGATTCAGTAAAATTATTATTAATGACTGCTACACCCATTACACAAAACCCATTAGAATTAATACAATTAATGAACTTATGTAAACCATATGAAGAACAAATGCCTGTGGAATTCACCGAATTTTCTAATAAATATTTAAATGAAAATGGAGAATTTACTGATAAAGGTAGAGAAGTTTATTTGGATGATATTGCTGGACATATTAGTTATTTAAATCGCGAAAAAGATGCTAGACAATTTTCACAACCTGTAATTCATAATATCCATATTCCGATCATTGAGAACGATAAAAACATAGAAAAATTTGATAAAAAATTTGTGAAAAAATATTTAGATAGTGATATTAATGATTTAAAACAAAAGATTCATGAAAAAACGACTGAATTAGAGGGTGAAGCGAATGAAATTGATAATAATTCATTTAATAAATTGTATAAAAAATGCGATGGTTTTGATGGAAAACATAAAAAGAAATGTGAAAAAGTAGTCCGTTCTCATATTAAACAAATGGTTAAAGAAGCAAAAGATGATGTGAATACTATAAAAGAATATATTAAAGAATTGCGAGAACAAATGAAAAATAAAAATTTATTGAAAAAAACCAGTATGAGCGAAATAGATGAAAATACAGAAAAATACGCAAAAGATTATGAAGAATTTAAAAATAGTCTTTATTATAATATAAAATATAGTTGTGGAAAAACGATTAAAAGTAAATCCAAATTAAGTGAAGAAATAAAAGAACATCCGAATATTATTGAATATGATAATGATATTGAAAAATTAAATTCACGCATTGTAGAATTACAACAGAATTTGAAAAATACCATGGAAAATTATAAAAATCGTATTAAACAAATAAGGCTATTATTGAAAACCGATTTGAACCCTCTTGAGAAAAGTGTAGTTCGTATGACTATTAAAAACGAACAAAAAAACACTCGTAATATTATAAGAATAAAAGAAAAAGAAACACACGAAGCGATTGATACAATCAATAAATCTATTAAAAAAACGCAAAAAAAACGGGAAAAAAAATATAAAAATGTTCGTAATACTATTAAACAAATTATTAATGATGAGAAAAAAGAAGAAAGACAAGCGAAAAAAGCGGAGATGAAATTAAGAAAGGAATTACGAAAAACAGGAGAATATACCGAAGATTTTAAAGATGAAACAATAATAGATTTAGTGAATAAATACACAGAATTTATTGATGAAGATTTAAAAAATTTGGAAAAAAATGATTTAGAGAAAGATGAGTTGAAAGAACGAAAAAAACAAGAGAAAAAAGATGCTGCTGAAGCCAAAAAGGTTCAAAAAGAAGCAGCAAAAAAGGAAAAGAACGATTTGAAGTTAAGAGAACGCGAAGAAAAACGCGCAACGAAAAAGGCGCAAGCAGAATTGAAAAAGCAAGAAAAAGATGCAGCTAGATTAGCGAAGAAAACGATGAAGAAGAGGGAATAAAATTATATTTTTATTAAGGAAATAAAAATATAGTATTATGTAAATTATAATGGAAAATTCTATTGACAAATTGACTTTAGAATTGCTAATTAATAAACAACATTATTCTAAATATTTATCAAAAACCGACCCAAAAAAACACGATGAATATAAAACATACAAATCAAAATTAAGGAAATATAGTGTAGATATTATAGACATCACTTCACAATTAATAGAAAATCCTAAAACCATGTTCTCAACTGAAATAGAAGAAACATTTGATGCTTATATTAAATCCATATTCAAATATTTTGAAATAAAAGAATTAGAAAAAGCAAATGAATATAATAATGACTATTACAAAAATGATGATGATGAAGATGTTATGTTCGGTAATTGTGATAATTTATTACAAAAGAAAGAAGAACCTGAATACCAAGAAAATGCGGAAACCAACGATACTGAAAGGAATGAACAATCACCTATGATGAAATCGTTTTGGAGTAAAGATAAAGTTATCAAAAAAAATAGCGTTCTTCCACACTATGATATGAATATGTTTCAGCGAAGAAAATAATGACTAATTAACTCGCGTAACATTTGTTATATTACGCACATCATCTGAACCACAAGGCCCACAATGGTCTACATTCGCATAATCTACTTTGATAGCTGTTTTCTTGAAATCATTTTCTGGTTTCCATCGTCCTAACAATTTATCAGTAGGCTTATCAGTTGGTTTTTCATTCAAATTATCCTCTGTTTTATTTTCCAAATTTTTCTTTAATGCTTCAAACTTTTCATTGATTTTTTGTTCAGACCTCCGAATATTAGGACATGGTAATGGAAAATTAATAGGACAAATCTCAGGATGTTTTACAGGACATACTCTAGACGGACAATCTAAAATAAAATTTACTCCGAATCTGCGAATAACTGAATACATAGAATAAATATATATGTAAAAAACTTTTTATACCATTTATGTATATGAATTCTTTATTTCAATTTTATAAAATATTGTTGTTTTTATTTTTTATTTCATTAAATCAATCACAAATTACATTTCGCATATTACAATCTTCAGCCCTCCATTTTATTCCATCATTAAAACTACATCATATTGTTTTATTATCCGATAAACCTGAAAGCTATGTATATACATTGGACTTTACACCAATTAATCAAACATATACATCTAATTTATTGAAAATGTTATTTGCTCATAATGTTCCCGCTGAAATTCGGTTACGATTTATACAAACACATATAGAAAATACCGAAAATATTATTCAACAATGGGACAATGTGAATAAAATAAACGAACAACTATCATATCAATTATCCAGAAACACATATAATAAAATAACGAATAAACAAATAAAATCTATAGTAAATAAATCGTTACAATGGCGTCCTTATATGAATTTATACACACATAATTGTCAGCATTTTAGTCATTATGTGAAAAATATTAGTCGTCCATTTTCTATTGGAAACATTTGATAACCATCCCAAACAACAAAATATTATGAGTATTTTATAATATTTTGCTATAATAGGTATGGGAAACAAAAATACAAAAAACAAACGATTTAGAAAAAATAGAAATAACAAAACACATAGAAAAAAAAGCAATAAAACAATCAAGAAAATGAATTGTAGTCCTCTTGTTAAAAAAACGCCTGTGAAATACAGTTGTTTACCAGAAGATATTTTAATGACTATCAAAAAAGAATATAATAATAATCATCCAGAAAACCCTATAAAAACCAATCATTTTACAGAAATTTGGAATGAATTGAAAAATAGACTTGATTGTAAAAAAGAGGATTGTTGGTTAAAAGAAATTCGCGATACAAATCTAAGAAAAGAAATTGATGAAATGATTTTCGCGCCAGACCAACCACCAGAATGGAAAAATAATCCAGATGAATGGTTGTCTAACTTTGACATTATTGATGTTCTCAAACAATATCAAAAAACATATAAAAATTTTACTTTTATTGAACCTACGCCAATAGATTTTGATGATACACCTCCTGATATGTATGGTAGTTGCGTAACAAAAGAGTTATGTAAATTTGAATTATCCCATTATGTCAAAAAGAAAATCACGAAAATTGGTATTATATTTAATTTAGATAAACACAACGAAAGTGGTTCTCATTGGGTTTCTTTATTTATTGATTTAGACGATAAGTTTATATTATATCTTGATAGTGCTGCAGATATTATACAGCCAGAAATTGAAACATTAGTAAAACGAATTTTAGAACAAGGTTCTCAATTAGGTATTGAATTAAAGTATGAAAAAGATAATAAACCATTTGAACATCAAATGGGTAATACAGAATGTGGTATGTATTCATTGTATTTTATAATAACTTTATTAACAGGCAAAACAGGAGAAGGTAAAATGTTAAAAGGTTATAAAGAAAAACATAAATATTTTAATAGTAGTCGCATACCAGATGAATATGTATTTAAACGCCGTAATATTTATTTCAATAGTGGTGGCGAAGAATAATATTATATAAAATTTACTGTATTTTTCTTTTCGTAAGTTATATTATATTGAATTATAAAAATGGCTACTGAAACAACTAAAACTATGGAAATTATCACGAATATTTATCCTTATGAAAAATCCAAAGATAAAATTACCATTGGTGATATAACAATTGATGTAATGAATAATTTTCTATCACCATTTCATCAAGTGGATTTATTTTTGAGTAATTTGACTGCTGATATTAATAACAAAAATGTTGAAGATAAAATGAATAAACAAGAAAAAAAAAGTGATGGGTCTAAATATACTGAAGAAGACAAAATAAAATTAATTGAACCCTACAAAAAGACACAAACACTTATTAAGTTTGATGCTGATATATCAAAAAAAAAGGGTGGAAAGTCAAGAAAGTATCAAAAAACACATAAAAAGACAAAATCAAATAAACAACTAAAATAATTATTATATAATATAACATAAATATTGATTACTATATATGTTATATGGCATTATTTATTCATAACAAAAATCAAGAATTACTTTGGAATGTTATCAATAAAACACAAATATTTCAATTAGTATTTGCTTATAGTAGAAACAATGAACCAGAATTATGGTTTAGAGCACATATTCAACAATATTATCAAAAAATACAAAACAAGATTCTTAGTGTTGAAGATTTAAATTCTTGTAATCATGAAATTGTGGCTATTATGATGAACAATTTGAAATCTTTTTCAGAAAACAATGGAAACACGGCATTACAACAACATCAACAAATGCCTCAACCAGTTTCACAACAACTACCCCATACTGTTGAGAACAAACAAGAATTATACAGCAGACAATTTAACGAAAGACAAAAAGAATATGAATTGATGAATACAAAGCCGCAGCCACCAGTCCCTGATATTAATAATAATATTAAAGATGAGGCAATATCCAATATGGATGAGTTGATTAAATTACACATGCAACAACGCGAAGCAGAAATGAAACAATTTGCTCCTCAACCTATTACACAAACACCTTTGGAAAATTCATTCAAACCTAATAATATAAAAATAGCAAATATAAATGAAAATATTACTTTAATGCCAGATGTTGTTTTAAACGAGACGGATAAACCGAGAAAGAATGTGTCCTGGTCAGATAATAATGAAAGTGAAAAAATATATCAGGATTTACATAACGAATTGAATGATTTAAAAAATCAGGTTCTCAATATTGCGACTAATTTTCATAGTTTTCAAGAAGAAATGCGAAATTTTATGAATAATTTTTCTAATAAAGATACCAGACTTTCTAATGAATAAAATTTCAATGTGATAAATTATTTATAATATCACTTATAAATAATTTGTATGCTCCTACTGAGGCTCGAACTCAGGACCTTCGTGTTATAAGCACGATGTGCTAACCGACTGCACCATAAGAGCTTTATTATGAGTGTTACTATTACACTGATATAATATAAAAAAATCCTTTTAAGTGGTTTTATAAGGAAATATTTTATTATGTAACAATTTTTACTTTTATTTTACGACAACTAAACTCTTCGGTTATTGGGTTCCATCTTGTATTTGAGGGAACTAATGCGCCATCCATATTATTATTTTCCCATTCCATGTAAAATGAAGATTTTATTTTTTTATTTTCTATTATTCCGTAAAAATGAACGATATAATCTTCATAGTATGAATAACCAGTTATTTGACTTTGTGAATGATAACAATTACGATGAACGGTTATTCCCCAATTTTCAGTTACATAATTGATTGTTTTATTACATTTATCATTCTTATCAAAACTTTCAATAATAAATTTGCTTGATTTTTCTAATATATAATTTACAATTTTATTTTCCAATTCATCCATAGAAATGAGTAATAAATACAATAAAATAAAGATACAACACTTTAAGTTATTTTAGTTTTCATACAATATGTTCTTATATCATAAATTCTCCAACCTTAATAATGTCTTGATATAATTGGTTATATTCTTCTGTGTTTGGCTTCATTTTACGCAATTTTTCCATTTTTTCTAATACAGTTCCTTCATAATAGATATCATTTTTTAAAATATTATGTAGTGTTTCATTTTCAACAATTAATTTATATAATTTGTTTTTGTTTTCCAAATCAGTATATCTTATTTTATTGGTAAGTGGATATAGAAAAGGTTTCAATATTGGTATTGGATAATTTGCGATTACTAAATTCATTTTATAATCCAATTCGTTCATTAAATAATGTATACATTCATCGCGTAATAAATAATTCGTCTCATTCATAAATTGATAATGTTTATAATACCATAAAACACTATAAGATAAAAATAAATTGGATACAATATCCGACATATTACCAGATATCATTTGTTTTGACTTAATTTTTCCACCCATTATTGCTACAAAATTGGCTAATAAACTGAATTTTAATGTTGCTATATCTAACCTACGTTGTGCTGTGTTATTATTCAAAAATGGCAAAGCGTTAATAGAACTAAGAGAAATCATTTTACAATAATTTATAATAATACTTGAAACCATTTTATTGAAATTACTTTTGAAATCATTTATGTTATTATCTTGGATGCTTTGAAAAATGGGAAATATATATGGATGACTTTTATTAAGACCTTGTCCGAAAATGATAAGCCCGCGTGTGAGTGTATTTGACCCTTCTACTGTAATACCTACTGGTGAAGAATTATAAAATTTTGTGAAAAAATTGTTTTCGCCAATACAAATACCACTTCCAGAATAAATATCCATTCCGTTGTTCAATATACTACGTGCTCGTTCTGTGGTTTGATATTTCATAATCGCTGTAATAACAGAAGGCGTAGACCCACTATCTAAAATATGATTTGTAAAATTCACCGAAGTATGTATAATCCAAGTATTCAAATACATATCAATGAATTTTTCTCTTACTGCTTCCATATTCCCAATATTCATATTGAATTGTTTACGTATATTTATATAATTCATAATGGCATGAGTTATAAATTTGGATGAGCCATTGGCTGTAGCAGGCAAACTCACACCACGACCAACAGCAAGACACTCCATCAACATTTTCCATCCTTCTCCTATCTTATCTTCTCCGCCAATTATTTGGTCAGCATCAATAAATATTGTTCCTTTAATAGTTCCATTTGGAAATCCCGCATTATTCGGATTATGATAGGTAAGTTGTGATAACCCTTGCTGTGAACTTTCAACCAATGCTACTGAAATACCCGATTTTTTATTCTTTAATAATCCATTTGGGTCTTCTAAATTAAAAGCTATACCAATAAGGTTTGATATAGGTGCTAACGTAATATACCTTTTATTCAAGGATATTTTTATTTTTATTTTCCCATCAATACATTCAACTATTCCTTTGTCTATTTGACCAACAGCATCACTACCATTATTCGGTCCGGTTAATCCAAAACATGGTATCATTGTACCATCTGCTAATTTAGGTAAAAAATAATCTTTTTGTTGTTGTGTTCCATAATGCTGTAATAATTCGGCGGGTCCAAGAGAGTTAGGAACCATTGTGGTTACTGCTAATGATGGATTATAAGATGATATTTTGGATAGAACCCTTGATTGAGAAGAGATTGGTAAACGATTTCCATTATATTGTTTGTCTATAATCATACTTAAAAACCCTTTTTCTCCTAATTGTTTCATTAATTTATGAATATTCTTGTTTGGATAAATATTTTCAGTACCAGTAAGTTTCAATAAATCGTTTGTTTCGCGTTCCATGTGCTGTCCCCATGTATTCAAAATTGGTTTGTATAATTTGTTGTAATCTACTTTTCCATTAAATAATTCTCTATCAATAGATACACCGCCGGATTTGAGAGCTATAATTTCAGTTTCTGAGATTTTTGGAATAATACTTTTTACAATGTTAAATGCTCGCTTATAAACCGAAAACATTTTTATAATGTATATACAATATTTTTATATTATTTTTTCTGAAAAAACATAAAATTCCTGAAAAAAGTAGTAGTTAGGTTTTTGAAAATGGACATTTTAAAAATGTCCAATTTTGAAAAAGTGGAGGAAAATGTTTGCAAAAAATTCAATTTACTCGGAGATGCTTTAAATTCCAATATTTTAATTCAAAATTTGTTAGCATAATTTTTTAATGAAATTTTTTGGGAATTTTTATTTGGACAAAATAATTTCCAAATGGAAATATAAAAACCCCAAAAAATTCACATTTTTAATAATTAAAAATATAATAACAATTAGGTAACAATTTATTTTTAAAAAAAATATAATTCAAACTGAACTTTTAAAAAATCCCAAAATTTTGGGTTTTTGGAAATTATGGAAATTAATTTAGACAAAAATAATTCCCATATTTTGGGAATTATTTAGAGATTTTTTTATTTCCATATAATAAATAAAATGGAAACGGAAAACGCCTCAAAAAATCCCATATTTTATGAATGTAAAAAATGTGATTATATAACATCTCATAAAGGAGATTATACAAAACATATTTCAACACTGAAACATAAAAAAAATCCCAATTCAGATATTTTGGAAATAAATGGAAATGAAAAAAGCCCCTCACCAACTAATAATTATAAATTTACTTGTGAAATATGTAATTATAACACGAATAATAAACGCGATTTAATTAAACATAATAATAGACCAAAGCATATAAATAAAACTAATGACCAAAATGAAGAAAAAATGAATACTTGTGATAAATGTAATAAACAATTTACTACAATAAGTGGTCTATGGAAACATCGTAAAAAATGTGAAAATATAGTTAATTTACCCAGAAATAATAATATTTCAGTAGATTTGATAAAAGAGGTGATAAGAGAAAGCAAAGAGTTACAAAATGTTCTCATTGAACAAAATAAAGAATTACAAAATAAATTATTAGAACAAAACAAATTACATAAGGAAGAAATATTAGAATTAGCAAAAAATCAATCTATAGTAAATAATAATAACAATACAACAAATAATACAAAT